>OBHX01000797.1_pt1 | contig 28847 bp, 26 predicted proteins | sample 1519331 | NCBI WGS metagenome assembly OBHX01 (sample SAMEA2602897, study PRJEB22501) | metagenome
AGGAGAAACAAAAAGAATTCCCGTACCCGCAAAAGCGGAACATAAAAAAAGAAAAGACGGATACAGTTTCCGGTAGAACGAGCTTTCTTTATACGAAAAATCTCTACCTGCCATTTCCATCTCTCCTGTGTATACCCCGGGAAACATCAGCCTCCCTGTTTTTTCTCTCCCCCGAAAGAAGAGTAAGTATTTCCTTTGAAAGAATAAGTCGCTTCCCCTGTCGTCGCATTCAATGTATATGACGTGTCCTTTACGGGCGGCTTGGGCTCACTTCTCAAAAAGCCGTCTTTCCCCGTTTCATCCACCATATCTTTAACGGACGAAGGATACCTTCCGTTTTTCACATAATAAACTTCCGCCGCAGACCCGATAGCAGATAAATCCGCCTGTATCCTGGCAACCTTGGCCTCATCCGTCATTCCGATGAAATTGGGAATCGCCACCGCCGCCAATATACCGAGTATCGCCACCACGATGAGAAGCTCAATCAGCATAAAACCCTTTCGTTTCTTCCCCGTTCCGGCTTTTAAAAAGCAGCTCCTCATTTTTATCTCCCGCTAATTAAATTCAAACTAATACATAAATCTTTCTATCGGAATTATAATATAAATTTATTTTTCATTCAATCCTTGAATTTATTTTTTAAAACTTTTTCTTTTTTTCTGCAAATGCTAAAATAAAAAATAATATAGTGAAATAGTGGGGGGTGGGAAAATACAATGAACGACGAAAAAATAAAAGAAACTGCCGAATCCGCCATCTTGGAAAATCCCGGCCGGCGAATCATTTCTTTTTCCCTGAACGGTAAAACATATTGGATCAAAAGAAAACTGGGCAACCGGAGAAATACATGGATTAAATACTCTGCGGAAAAAGAATTTCTCTATGAAGCGGCACGCATCACCATAGTCGCACAGGCACATCCCGAACTTGTCCCTTCCGTCGAAGTACTCACCTCCGACTATATCGTTACCGGTGACAGCGGTCCCAGTTTATCCGGCTGGATAGAAAATCCGGAACTTCCGGCAGACCGGAAACTGCATATTCTGGAAATGACCGGCGAAGGACTTGCGAAGCTTCATGAAAGTAAAATCATTCACGGACGCCCCGCCTTGCGGGACATTACCTTCAAAAATGAAAAAATCACTTTTCTGGACTGGCAGAGCCGGCTTTATTTTAATGACATCTCAAAACAAAAAATACAGGATGTGTTCATGCTTCTCCACGGCCTGTACAGAGAAAATTATGAAGAAGAATCCCTCTATGCCGCCGCCCTTGAAAAAGGGTATAAACATATAGCCGGTGAAAAAACATGGAAAGAAACGAAGCAGTTATTAAAAAAGTACCGTTTTGTAGGAAAAATTGCCCAAAAACTGAACCGATTTCACTGGAAAGATCTGGAAGCGGCGGAAAAAACATACGCCCACTTTCACCTGATATAAAACGGCAAAATAATAAGAAAAGGAAATCTATTTAAAATGATAAATCATTATGTAGTTAATCTGCCGGAATCAAAAGACAGACAAAAGTTAATGACTGAAGAATTTAAAAAAATCGGTATCGTTCCACACTTTTTTCCAGCCGTTAACGGCCGGGCTTTATCAGAAAAACAAAAAAAGGAACTCTGTATAAACAGTGCACTTACAGATTCCGAAATCGGCTGTGCTGCCAGCCACCTTCAGATTTACAAAGATTTTCTATTGACTGATGAAAAATCAATCTTTGTCTTTGAAGATGATGTGGCTATACATCCCGGTACAAATCCCGGAATTTTAGAAGAGTGCCAAAAATTCATAAATTCACTTGCAGCGCCATCCGTTTTAATGCTTCGCCGGAGAAGACGAATGGGGCCCAAAGTCGGCAATGCCGGCGGCATAAACATTTATAAATGTTTCAGAAGCACTTCTACCATCTCCTACTTAATTAACCGCCGCGGTGCGGCCGTCGTTTTAAAATATAACACCCCTATCCGCTTTGAAGCCGACATGTGGGGTCTGTATGCCAAAGCAGGTCTGTTAAACATTTATTCCTTAGAAGAAAATCTGTTTTCTCCCCGTCCTGAAGAGGAAGTAAAAAGTACGATAGGAAATCATAAAAATCGTGCCAGCCATTCAAAAATTCATAAAAAAATAAAAAGGCAATTTTTGAAAGAGCACGGATATACTTTTATGAATCAACTGGAAGACTGGATACTTCCTTTGTATTACTCCATACGACGAACTTTGCTCCCATAGAAATCAGAGAATTTCACTACAAGTACATATACGATTTTCTCACCAGCTATTCCCAATATAAAACTGCCATTTGTATTAAAGCAAATTTATTTAATACAAATGGCAGTTTTTATGTTGCGAAGGTTGAAATTCTGACACCTTTTCTTTTTAAGGTATATAACAAAATAACCGTAGGATATACCCATTGAATTGTATTATGAGTTTCACCAAATATTTTTTATCTGTTCCTTTATACGGATAAAACGCCAGACCAACTTGCCCTTATGCTTTCCATACTTCTCTAATATTAATCTTTTATCCTGTGCCCTCTTTTTTTCCTTACTGCTTTTCCAAGATCCATCGTAATGATGAATGGAATAGGTATTATCCGTAATATTGCATACCCCTGTTGTATATGATTTCGGGCAAAAATATTCGGGCGGATATATAGCCGCACCTTTAAAGAATTGTAATTTATCCTCTTTAACAAACCCCATATCCTGCATTATTTTGGTCTGTATCATCGGCGATGGTGTTTTGTTAAATCTCCCGTTAAATTTTAAAAAACGTTTGTCATTATAGTAATCTAAAAAACTCTTTATCAGCGGGTTATTTTTTTCTGCACCAAACCCTAATCCCATAGCAACACAGCCGCTATCCTCCATCCCAAAAAAAGCCGGATGTGCCAATAACGGATCCAAAGACTTGATCAATTCTACATCTGTATCCAGATAAACTCCACCCTCCGAATAAATGATTTGCAATCGTGCCACATCTGCTACAAATGCCCATTTTTTTGCATCATAAGCCTCTTTCATAAACCTATTGCCACTTACATCAATATTATCTTCATTCCAAAGTTTTATCTGATAGTCAGGGCAATATTTTTCCCAACTTTTGACACAATTTTGAACCAACTCCGGCATAGGCTGTTTACCAAACCAGCAATAATGAATAACTTTTGGAATCATGATTTTCTCCCTTTTTCCAAATAATAATAAATAGTAAAACTCATTTTTTCCCGAATTTCGTCTTCCAATACAAAATTCCCCGCCTTGCACCGCCCCATAAGTTTAATAAAATCGTGCAATTATTAAGTATCATTTTTCGTTGCAGTGACAAAATCACTGAAAGTCGTATGTCTCTATTTACCGAAATATACTGCTTGATATCATCAACCTGATTCTTCTGCAATATATCCCCCCAATTGTAAACAACAGCTTTTATCCCTTGTGTGACCGCTTCTTTTCGGCAAATATCTTTACAAGAGGGCAGATATTGTTCCGCTATTTCCGCCTGTTTTTTCCATCCCAAACAACGTCCTTGTTTCATTTTTATAAAATTGGATACAGCTCTTCCCCGACTCAAACTATCCTCATTTTCCTGACTGTAGAAATATAAGACATCAGGAATCACACAGGCACTTGCCGCTGTAAAAAACAGTTCACCGTTTACATACATATCTTCCACCAATTGATGCAACGGGAATCTGACATTTTTCCATAATTCTCTTTTATATAATTTCCCGCATACAAAATTCGGTAACTCATTGAGAACTATTTTCCTGCGGATTTCCGTCAAATCATCTGTCCGTTCCCAATTTTCTGAACGGGATACCGTCTTTTTATCAGACGTAGCAATACAAAATCCACCGATGACGATATCATAATTCCCCTTTTCTACCGTACTGACCATTTTTTCTATGGCATGGGAAGAAATATAATCATCGGAATCTAAAAAATACAGCCATTGACCGGTCGCTATTTCCAATCCTGCATTCCTGGCTCCACTCACTCCTTGATTTTTCTGGTGAATGACAAGGATTCTTTTATCTTTTTTTGCATAATCGTCACAAATTTCCCCGCACCGGTCGGGCGAACCGTCATTAATAAGAATAATTTCCAGATTTTTGTAAGTTTGCCCAATCGCACTGTCTATACACCGGCAGATAAACTTTTCAACCTTATAGACGGGTATAATAACTGATACCAGCTACTGATTTATCATTTGCGGTTTTATCCTCTCATTCCGTTTTTCAGGCGTTTCAGTATATCCGAGCCGAGCTCTACATTCAGATAGGCATAGCAAAATGCATTGAGTACGAAAACCAGACCTACCATGACCATGCCCGATGTGGTAAGAGTTGCTTTCCCCGGATCGGGATCGTAACCTAAAACCGTTGCCAAAGGTTTCCATATCCAGCCGATAAAGGCGGTGAAACGCTCTATCGCTCCCGAAAGTGCATCGGCGATACCGAGAACGTAAATGGAAAATATAATTTTATACGTCATTTCTACAATATAGGCAAGAGCGGTGAGACAAATTGTTTTTTTATAGGATAATTTATGTCTGAACCCGTATCCCATAGCCATACCGAGAGCGCCTGCGTAAAAAGCGGTGGTAAGTCCGATTTCCGGTCCGCCCGTCATAGTGACAACTGCCACCACGGCCGCCGATGTACCTGCGCCCCACTTCATGCCGTGAAAATCACAGATGACGGCAATCGGAATTGCCGCAGCAATCATGGTCACAAAAACCAAAAAAGGCGCCAGTAATTTTAATAAAACCAGAATGGACGCTATCGCTGTCGCAGCGGCCGCTTCTGTCAAATATTTCGTTTTCCTAACGGATTCGTTCATTCCGTTTCCTTTCCGAAAGAGGTCACCAAGACTTCTTTCTCTTTTTTTGTTTTCCTTTTCAGCCGGGCTTCCATGGAGCGGGCATCATGCCCGTTGTCCCATTCTTTGTACCACACGAGAGTGACCGGTCGTCTGGCTTTTGTATATTTCGCCCCTTTTCCCGCATTATGGGTATCTACCCTTTTTTCTACGCTGCCTTTTGTAAATCCCGTATACAAAGAATTATCTTTGCAACGTACCATATAGGTGAAATATATATCTTTCATTTTTCCCATTTATGATAACCGGTCTTCCGAAATTTTTGTTTTTCCGTGATTTGTCACGGCCGCTTCCAAGGGTAAATCATATTGTTCATCCGACAAGTCATATTTTCTCTTGTAGAAATTATTGGGAAGATTCATGATTCCGCATACCGTATCAAACATCAGGTCGTTGGTAAATATAGCATCCTTATTGTTGTTTAAATTCTTTGCTTTATCTGGATATATGTTTCTATATTTTTCCGATAAATAAACAAACATAGGTATTCTTACCATATCGAATGTAAAATGGGCGGTTGTATGACCGTATTTCAGATTCTCTCCATGGTCCGAACAGTATATCATTGCCTGCAAATTCAAATGTTTTTTGCCATACTCATAAACCGACTTCAAAACATAGTCGGTATACAAAACAGAGGTATCATACCACTCTTTTTTTGTATGATTCTTTCTTCCGCTCTGTTTTGCAAATTCTTTTGGCACTCTATTTTCATATCGTATATGACTTCCTTTAAGATGAAGTACAATAAAATTTTTCCCCTGCTTCGGTATTTTCTTAAGTAAACCCAGTAACTGGATATCATCCCCTCCCGATACTTCGGTCCACTCTGCTTCATCAGCACCGGAGCCTACAAAAGTAGCAGAAGAATTGCTTTCTCCTGTTCGGCCTTGGTTACTGAACCAATATGTCTTATATCCGACTTTACGGGCAATATCAATGATATTGACTACATCTGTATTCTCTCCCTCTGTATATTGATTCTTATTAGTGAGATACATAGACAAGGACCGTACCGTCTGCGGGAAATTCGAATAGGCATTTTTAAATAAATAAAAACCGTCCTCTTCTTTATTTTCTGAAAGCCACGGGGTAGTTTCCTCCGGATATCCTTCATTGAATGCTTTCATGTGGTCACGATTTGCACTTTCCCCGATAACCAGAATCACTGTTTCATCACCGGTCGTTTCCGGAGAATGATCAAAAATAATCTTTTTTACCGCTTCCGGATGTCCCTTCATCAGTTTCTTTTCTTCATTCATGTATTCTTTCGCGGCTCTGTATTCCTCAAAGGGGAAGCAATGTTTTCCATAGTGACGTAAAAAATAAGAACAGACCGCCAAAAGAATAATGATTTTATATTCCAAAGCACTCTGTCCGGTGACGGTTTCTTCCACATTCCCTGAAAACAGTATGATACCGGCTAAAACGGCATATAAGATGAATAAAAAACTCATGAATCCTAATTTGCCCCAGCCGATTTCTTCGCGTATATATTCTGCAGTTTCCGATTTATAGGTTTGAAGAACCGGTATCATATCCCCTTCTGAAAAAACGGTACCGTATACCCAAAAGTATAAAATATAACTGCTGACGATGAGTCCGCCGATAAGCAAAATGATAAAGGATATCCACGAAAACAGCAGCTTATAAATTTCTATTTGGGAAAGTGCTGCCAATAAAATCATGCCCGCACAGGATACTTCCAAGTAGTATCTCAAAGCAGAAAATGGCACGCCCCAATTTTTCATGCTACGTGCTTGCAGTGCAGGGAAAACAGAAATCCACGGGATAAAAAATAACCATCCTGCCAACCATTCGGAGGAAAATATAAATTTCCCTGTCAAAACCTCTCCGGTGAAAAGCAATATGACTGCAATAATACCTTTGTCTCGGCTATACCTTTCCCCAAGATTGGTGACCCCCATCATTTTCCATAAACAAAAAACAGCAGTTATCAATGCACATGCTTGCAGAAAATAAAGTAATATCTCTGTCATTCTTACATTTCCTTATTGTATTTCAATCACTAAATGCCCTTATCAAATATATCTTTTTCATCTCCGTCTGCCCGCCTAGTACCATTCGTTAATCCAGTTTTTCATCGGCGGGAGCAGGCGGTGTATAATTTCCTCTTTTTCGTTTCTTTCTTTTTCCCCTTGCCATTTCAAGCCGCCGAGTTTTTCTGATTCTCTGACGGAAAGTGCACCGAAAAACAAGTGATTCAAAGCACCTGCTCCGACAGTAAAGTCCGGTGTTTTATTTTCTGCTCTATCCTCTTTTTCTATGTGCAGCTGTCCTTTTTTTGCGATAACGGTGTAGATACCGCTGTTTTCGGGAAGAAACGAATCGGTAAGACGGAAAGAAAAAGAATCATCGTTTTCTGTTTCACAGCAAAGTCCTTCAAAAGCAAGTACGGGGTCGGTAATTCGTCCCATCATGAAAGGAAAGGTACTGTTTTTTATATATTCGTGTTCCGCTCCGTCATTCCAAAACAGGAAGTGCTTATCATCAAGCGGCTCGTACCATTCACATTCGTCCAGAGAACCTTCGTGGCCTGCCATGTAGGCATAGAGCCCTTTCCGTCCCTTTTCAGAGGTAAATGCTATTTCGGAGACCGTCATTTTTCTGTCTTCGATATGGTAGAAAATATAGCCGGCCGGCCCTTTTTCATCTTCCGCGACGGCAATGAATCCGCCGTCACAAAATTGGGCTTCCATATGTTTTTTCCAAGACTCTTCATCCCGCAAAGTGTAGCCGTTTCTCTCCGATACATATTTCATGTATATATCATTCAAAACGGTCCACTTTTCCGTACCTCCCAGCAGGCCTGCCGCTTCCGTTTTTTCGCCGAGCTTTGCCAGCTGGAGAGGAGACGTTTTGCGTTTCCACTGGTGGGCATAAAAAGAAAATCCTTTGGGATAGTAATAGTCCGCCGAAGACGGCATGAGAATGACAACGCCTTTTTTCTCTTTCACTGCTTCACGGAACGACCGGCGCAAAAGTTCTTTCGCATAACCTCTGCCTCTCGCCGCCGGATGGGTCGCCACTCCTACAATATAGTCGGTCTTCACTTTTTTACCTCGAACGGAAAGCGTATACGGCCTTCTGTGGAGATTACAGGCAGTTTTCCCTTTTTCTTCTCCCACCAATACTTCTTCCTTGCGGTATTCTCTTTCAAAATACCAACGGAACCAGGGGTCGCTTTCTTTTTCAAAGCAATACGCCCAAAGTGCTTTGACCGCCTTTTCGTCCTCTGCCGTGCTTGTTCGTATATTCATAAAATCCCCTGCTGTTATTTCTTAAGAACCACATCATATTTCTCTGCAAAATGATCGGGATTATATTCCATTTTCGCCTGCCGCAGTCCTTCTAGTCCGAGGTCCTCTTCACGATTTACAAATTCCGTATCCGCAAATTCATGAATCAGGAAATCCCGGTTAATGGCCTGGTAAAGACCGCGGATTTCAGGATTGGCCTTTTCGAAGAAAATATGCGCCATGTCGGGATTTACGAGATCGCCGTTGGTAAAGGCTTCGACTTTCCCGTAAATACGAATCACCGCCCCTTTCATCTGCAAAGCTTCCCAGTTATCGAAACAGAGCTGCAATGCTTTTTCCTCTTCTTTAATATGGCCGTGACTCTCGAACCACTCGGCGATTCCCGCTTTTGCATCTTCTATATTTTCCATGGTAATCGGCTCATAGACATAATCTGCATATTGGCGGAGAAAACTGTTCAGATGATTTTTCTTCATTCTGAACTTTTTCCCCGGCAGGCTGATCATATCGGCCGTACGGTACACATACTCCCAGCCGTTTCTGTCGGGAATGAAATCATATTTCCCGGGACAATGGTTTTCAATTTGCTCTGTCACCCAGGGAGACGCGGATTTCAAGATAAAAGGTTTCCCTGCCGCATCAAGACATTCATGAATCAACTCGAGTCCTCTTCCGAATGAGGCCCCTTCTCCTGCAAAAGGAGGCATAAAAAAGAGCTGGTCTTCTCCGGCACGGATAAATAAAATATTTTCCTCTACCGCCCACTGGGTATGGTAAGCATGTTGCCAGAGAAACAGCGTATTAAATGAACAATCGACTCCTTCATAGTGATGCACTTTAAAAAAGCTATTGATATAATCTCTGTCCTTGATATCAAATGCATGAAATTCTATGATCAACATCTCCTTTATAATCATCAGTTTCTAATTCGTTTCCACAGGTATTATCATAATTCATCTTTTTCTATTTTATATGTTTTAGTCTTTTTTAGCAAAAACGGATTTCCGTTCCGCAAAAAGAATATTCTTTTTCATTTCCGCTCATACTTAGTATTCATTCTTACGTGTCTGCTCCAACTTGCCCCTTCCGACGGCTAACGCCGCCACCTTCCCCGTGTCCGGGGACGGCTTGCGTCTTGTATTCTTCCTTTAGTAATTAAACAACGGGGACGGCTTTCGTTCTCTATTCTTTTCTTTATGTACTCATTTAGCAGCAGAACATCATAACAAAACAAAAACACCCCTGCCGTCATTCTTAAGCGACGGGCAAAACGGGAATGTTAATAGGAGTAAAGAATATAAGATGACCCTTAGCGAAGAATCCGGCAACGGTTATCGTCAAAAGCGTATTTAAAATAATAAAAACTATAATTTCTTTCTTCCTTAGTCGTCAGCTTCCCCCGAATGCGGAGGGAAGTGCCGAGCCTGCGAGGCGATAGGGGCAAGTCTGCGTACACAGGTCAGAATCGTTCTTTCGTATCTGCTCATACTCATTATTCATTCTTACGTGTCTGCTCACACTTGCCCCTTCCGACGGCTCCGCCGCCACCTTAGCCAAGGCAAAGCGTCTCACTCACTTTTACAGCGTCGCTCCGCTCCTCGAAAAGTGGTTCGCTTGCTTCCCGTCAAGCGGGGACGGCTTGCGGTTCGCATTCTTCCTTTAGTAATTAAACAACAGGGACGGCTTTTTGTGTGAATCATTTCGATGTTTTTTGATTGGATACAAATATTAAAAATATAATTTCTTTCCCCGCTAATTGATAATGAGAATGACGGGAATTTTATATTTTTTATTCTCCTCCTTTTTATTATAAATAAGACGGCATGTTATCAATGGATTTCCGGACGGAACATTTTTTCTGTAAATAATCCTGTTTTTTTGTAAAAGCTCCGTAAAATCAAAAGTTTTTCACTCTTTTCACAGCTTTATTCACAGTTATACACATCTTTGTGGACAATTTTTGTGAAAATTTGGAAAAATAACGGGTTTATGATACTTTTTCACGCCTGTCCACTCCCTGTACACACCTTACCTTGTGAAAAACTGTGAATATCTTTTTCTCTTCACCGTATTGAGAATCGCCAAAACCCCTTTATATATCGTTTTCTGCCATTTTAAAAAATCAATTTCCCGGGTGTGAATAATGTGAATAACTTTTTTCAAAACATAATTGATAATCTTTTATTTTATGTTTTTACACCCTCTTGACAGCGGATTCTGTCAAAAAAAAGAGATTTCGTGAGATAAACCTGTTTTTTGTAAAATTTTTTTACTTTTTGTCCACCCGGTGCACACAAAAAAATAAAAAATATATAAATTTTTTCTTTCCGTGTTTTATTGTATCCGCAGCTCCTTAATTTTACAGATTCCGCTTTTCATATTATAATGAAGTTAATCTAATTTTTTGAATATATTGCAGGAGGTTTTTATGGGAAAACTTGAAACAGGTAAGGCAGCACCGTCATTTACTCTCCCCGCTGACAGCGGAAACGATATTTCTCTTTCCGACTATAAAGGGAAAAAAGTGATTTTATATTTCTATCCGAAAGATAATACGTCCGGCTGCACGCTGGAGGCACAGGCTTTCCGGAATCACCGTGACGCTTTCCTTAAAAACGGCTATGTCGTTCTCGGTGTAAGCCGTGACAGTATCAAAAAGCATTGCAATTTCCGTGATAAAAACGAATTGAATTTCCCGCTTCTTTCCGATGAGGACGAAACGGTTTGCAATCTTTACGGCGTTTTGAAGGAAAAGAGCATGTACGGCAGGAAATATATGGGAATTGAGCGTTCGACCTTTATCATCGATGAGGAAGGACGGCTGGTCAAGGAGTACAGAAATGTTAAGGCTGCCACCCACGTTGATGATTTACTGGAAGATTTAGGTATCAAGGCTTAGCTGTAATAAAAAGAGGAGGAATCGTTTTTTGATTCCTCCTCTTTTTTGTTGTTTCTTTTCCGTCAGCAAACGGCATCGAGAAGCTTTTTCGTATACGCCGACCGGGGGTGTGTGCAAATTTCCTTTGTTGTTCCTATTTCTACAAGTTCCCCGCGGTTCATGATGAGCACGCGGTCACTGATCCGGCTTACGAGAGGCAGGTCATGGGTGATAAAGATGAGACTCATGGAATGTATATCCGCCAGTTCCATGAGAAGTTTTACCACTTTAGCCTGAACGGATACGTCCAGTGCCGATGTCGCTTCGTCACAAATAAGAATTTCGGGATGAACCGACATTGCTCTGGCAATAGCGGCTCTTTGGCATTCTCCGCCGGAAAGCTCATGAGGATATTTATCCCCGTAAGACGAAGGAAGTCCCACATCTCCCAGAAGTGCGGCAACCTGTTCATGTACGGGCCGCGAATCTGTAGAAAGGTGACGAATCGTATCTGCCATGGACTGTCCGATTTTCCGTCTCGGATTAAAAGAGCCGTGGGCATCCTGAAATACCATTTGTATCTTCCGGTAAATCTTTTTTTGTTCTTGTCCCGCCAGACCCACAATGGACTTGCCGTGAAAAAGGATATCTCCGCCCGTAGGCCGGTGCAGACCCGTCACAAGTTTGGCAATCGTAGATTTTCCGCTTCCGCTTTCTCCGATAACTCCCAGTTTTTCCTTATATTTCAAATCAAAGGCAACATTTTTCAACGCTTTGATAAGGTAGCCTTCTTTGGAAAATGTCATGTCCAGATTTCGGCAGGCCAGTATAGAATCTGTCATCACTTTTCCTCCTCTGTATCTTCTCTTTGGTAGGCAAGTTTCGGAACGGCGGTGAGCAGTGCCTGTGTATAAGGATGCTGCGGATTGTCAAGGACATCCTTTGTCTTTCCTGACTCTACAATTTCTCCTTTGTACATGACTGCCAGACGGTCGGCAAGAAGACCGACCGCACCCATATTATGGGTCACTACAATCATCGCGGTCCCCAGCGTATTACGAAGCATTTTCAGTTCTTCAATGACCTGCTTTTGGATTGTCGTATCCAGTGCCGATGTCGGTTCGTCGGCAAGAATCATGCGGGGACGTAGAATGACGGCAAGAGCAATCACCACTCGCTGTGCCATACCGCCGGAAAGTTCAAAGGGATAAGCATCAAGAATACGGTCAATTTCATGAAATCCGATACGTTCAAACACAGAGGCAATAAGGTCATCCATTTCTTTTTTACTCATGTCCTTATGGGCATGAAGCATTTCATAGAACTGGATCCGCACACGGCGGGTGGGATTTAATGATTCTCCGGGGTTTTGAAAAATATAGGAAATCTGCTCGCCCTGAAGTTTCTTTTTCTCTTTCCTCTCCATGTGAATCAGGTCTTTACCTGCAAAACGGATATTTCCTTTATAAACGGTCGTCCGAAAGCCTTTCAAATCGCCGACGGCTTTCAGAAGTGTGCTTTTCCCGCTTCCGCTTTCTCCGACAACGCCCAATATCTCTCCTTCCCGGAGCGTAAGGCCGATGTTACGGATCACTGTTTTGCCGCCATAACCGGCATTCAGATGTTCAATTGTCAGTAATGGCTGCATAAAAACCTCTTATTTCTGAATATCTTTCGTTACCTGGTAGTAGTCGTTCGGTGTGATTTCATAGCCTTTGACTTTTTTATTCATACCTACCTGAAGGGTGTTGAATCCGATAAAGTCCATAGCCGCATCATCGATAATCTGCTGCTGTATCTGGTTTACCAATGCATTTCTTGCCGCTCCTACGGGAGTTTTCTGCAATTCGCCGATCCAGCTGTCCAGTTCGGGATTGTTGTAGTGGCCGAAATTGGTTTTGCTTGTGCTGAGATAAGCATTTCTGAGGAAATCATAAGGATCGCCTACCGGAAGGGTGACCACATAGTAAAGGCCGATATCAAAGTCGCCGGGAGCATAGAAAGTCGCTTTTTCAAAAGATTTAATCTGTACATCAATGCCGATTTTTTTAAGTTGTGCCTGCATTTCTGTAGCAATCGGAGCCATAGCCGCCCGTTTGTAAATACTCAGCTGCAGAGATAAGGGCTTGCCGTCTTTTTCTACAATGCCGTCATTGTTTGTATCTTTATAGCCTGCATCTGCCAAAAGTTTCTTTGCTTTCGCTTCGTCATACACTCTCGGTTTCAGACGGTTGACGCCGTATTCCGTATCTTCAGGGAATGCGTTATACGCAGGTGTGACAGCACCTTTCATGAGATTTTCGCCGATATCCTTTTTATTCAATCCGTAGATGATGGCTTCGCGGACTGCTTTATCTTTCATTTTGTCCAGATTGAAATACATCTGGTATACCCGCGGCTGGGCAACTCTTTTGACAACCAGATTATCTTTTTTAGCCACTGTTTCTGCAGCATTGACAGACAAATCCTGGGCTACGTCAATTTCTCCGGAGTCAAGAGCCATGGCAAGAGCATTTGCATCGGCTACGGTTCTGTATTCCACCGTTTCCGATTTCACCTCTCCGCCCCAATACTTGTCATTTTTCTTCATGACCGCTTTTTTATTCGGTTCATAAGAAGCCATAACGAAAGGACCGGTTCCTATCGGTGCATTTTCAAAATCTTTTGTATTTGCTACATCAATAATGGTGGCATAAGGATCGCAGAGGTCATGGATAAGCGTATTATGGGGCTTTTCCGTTTTGATGATGAGGGCATCTCCGTCAACGCTGTATTCCGCCGTTTTCAGAACGGTTGCTCTTTCATTGATTTCTCCCGCTCTTTTCAATGCGGCAAGAACTTTTTTCGGTGTTACTTTTTCCCCGTTGGAGAAGGTCAGGTTTTTCTTCAGTGTAATTTTCCAGGTAAGCGGATCGAGCTGTTCAAATTTTTCTGCCAGCCACGGTTCCGCTTTGAGACCTTTTCCTACTTTAAATAAGGTTTCACCGACACCGTAACGGACCGTATACCAGCCCTCCCAGCCTTTTGCAGGGTCCATGGTGGTGGAAACGGATACCGTTCCGCCTATACGGACTGTCTTATCCGCCTTTTTACTATCTCCCCCGCAGCCTGTAATCATGAGTGAACAAGCTGTAAGAGCCGCTACCGCAACTGCTGCATATTTCTTTTTCATAGTAACCTCCTCGGCATAAAAATAATTTATTTTTTATTCTTCGGTTCCAAGAGATCTCTCACTTTGTCACCGAATAAATTAAAAACCAACATCACTGTCACCATGACGGCACTGGGTACCAGTGCTACCCACGGTGCATTTTGAAGACAGAGCCGCCCTTCACTGATCATGGAACCCCACTCCGCCTCAGGGACCTGCACGCCCAGTCCCAAAAAGGAAAGTCCTGCCAGTCCCATCATCATACCGCTCACATGGAGAGTCGCCGTCACGATAAGAGGACCTGCTATATTCGGCAATATATGGATAAGAATAATTTCCCCGTCACTGCAGCCTCCCAGACGGGCGGCATGGATAAAAGTTTCTTCCTTGATACTGATGACGGAACTTCTGGCAAGCCGGGCATACTGTGTCCATGCCGTCAGCACAAGGGCAAACATGGCATTGAAAAGACTGCCTCCCAAGATACCGGCCACCGCTACGGCAAGAAGAATATCGGGGAAAGCAAGGAAAACATCGGTAACACGCATAAGCACCATATCTGTTTTTCCGCCGAAGTAACCGCCGAGAAGTCCGATGGTCGTTCCGATAAATGCGGCACAGGCAATAATGATAAACGCAGCAAAAATGGAATTTCTGCTCCCCACCATGACACGGGACAAAATATCCCGGCCGTGATTATCCGTGCCGAAAAGATGGTCTGCCCCGGGCGGAGTAAGAATATTTCCCGAATCGGTAAGATACGGGTCATAGGGAGTAAGCGATGGAGAAACGAGACTGAATAAGATAATCAAAACAATGAGTCCCGACAGCCACCACATGCTCCGCGGCATTTTAGAAAAAGAAATATTCATGACAGTTCCTTAAAAATCCTTGATTTTCGGGTTAAAGAGGGTATAGGAAATATCAGTGAGCAGATTGACCACCATAAATGCCGATGCCATCCAGACGATGATTGCCTGTACCACCGGATAGTCTCTGTGACTGATTCCCTCCATGATAAGATTTCCCAGTCCCGGCCAGGTAAAAATGGTTTCCACAATCACGGTTCCTCCCAAAAGAGAACCTAAGGAAAGACCGGTCAGGGTAATCACAATGACCATGACATTTTTTAATACGTTTTTATACAAAATAACGGATTCCGAAAGTCCTCTCGACCGCAGGCCCACCACATACCCCTTATTCATTTCATCAAGAACCGCCGCTCTTATCTGGCGGATATATCTTGACGACATGACGAGGGCAAGTGAGAGAGAGGGCAGAATCAGACCGATACTCTCTGTCGTTGCCAGCACGGGAATCCATTTAAGACGGTAGGAAAATATAAACATCAGACACAGGGCAATAATGAAATTCGGCAACGCATTTCCTACAAAAGCAAAAAAGCGGATTACATAGTCGAAACGGCTGTTTTGCACGGACGCGGTATAAATGCCGAGAGGAATGGAAATCATCAGAGTGAGAATAAGAGATGCTGCCGCCATTTTCAGCGTATACGGAAGCGCCCTCAGTATCATGGACGATACACTTTCGTCAGTGATATAGGAAGAACCCATATCCCCTTGGAGAAACCGGAAAAGCCAGTCCCCGTATTGCACAAAAAAAGGCCGGTCCAGACCCATTTCACGGGTCATTTTTTCTACAAGAACGGGATCGGCACTGATTCCCCCCGCAGAAAGCCGGACACTCACCGGATCACTGGGGGACATATAGATAAGACTGAACGCTAAAAACGTTATTCCAAAAAGAACAGGAACAAATTGGATGATTCGTTTTATAATATTCTTCTGCATTCTGTAATTCTTCATACAACCTCTGTTCTGACAGCAGACTGAAACTGTATTAAAAATGCGAATGATTCTACAATTACTGCTGTAAAAATTATATCAAATTATGAACTGCTCTTCAAACTAAAAAAGCATGCCCTTCGACATGCTCTTTCATTTTTAATATTTATCGCCGTAAATTTCTTTATTTCTTTGAATAATTGCCATGATACGGCTTGCCGTTTCCTCAATCGCCTTATTGGACACGTCAATAACCGGACAATGGAGCTGTCGCATAACTTCCTTGGCATAGGCAAGCTCGTCTTCAATGCGGTCGATATCCGTATAATTGGCCGTCCCCGAAAATCCGAGGGCTTTCATTCTTTCACTGCGGATAGAATTTAATTTGTACGGATCGATAATGAGGCCTATCAGACGATACGGCGGAACTTCAAATATTTCGTGCGGGAGCTGTACTTCCGGCACAAGGGGCAAATTGGCAACTTTATATTTTTTATGCGCCATGTACATGGAAAGCGGTGTTTTTGATGTTCTGGATACACCGACAAGTACGATATCCGCCTTTTTAAAACCTGCCGGATTTTTCCCGTCATCGTAGCGGACGGCAAATTCGATAGCTTCTACTTTTTTGAAATATTCTTCGTCCAGACGGTGGATGATACCCGGTTTCATACGCGGAGAGACTCCCGATTCTTCGGTCACCATATCCATCATCGGCCCTAAAATATCGACATAGCGGACATTTTTTTCTTTAGCCAGCCGTTCAAAATCATCACGGAGTTCACGGCTCACGAGGGTATGGCATATGACTGCCCCCTGTGCCGCCGCATCGTCAATGATTTTTTCTATCTGGTCGGTATGACGGACAAAAGGCACTCTGTGTATTTCTATGTCCGCATCATACTGGCTGATTGTCGCTTTTGCCACACTTTCCGCCGTTTCTCCAAGAGAATCGGAAACTACATAAATCTGAGGTAATTTGCTCATTCCTTACCCCCTACCGCCCTTTCCCAATTCCAGGAACAGACGGGTAATATTTGTTTTGGATACACGACCGACAAGAATAAATTTTCTGTCGCCGCCGGTTTCTTTAAATGTCCCGATAGGAAGGCAATCAATTTCGTAGTCCATCATTTTTTGGGCAATAGAAACCAAATCTTCTTCAGGCTCGCCGTAAATCATCTTGGACCGGGAAGTCATAACCATAGAAATCGGGACCTTTGCCAAATCTTCGCGGCCCATGGCAGCCTTTAAAAGGTCTTTTCTGGAAACAACGCCCTGTATATCATCTTTTTTACCGACAAAAATGGTACCGATATCTTCTGTAAAAAGGAGTACTGCCGCATCATAGGCATTAGACTCCGCACTGACAAGCACCGGTCTGGACATGCAATCCTCGGCGGTACAAGACTTGATTTGTGCCGCTGCCGGATCTTCTCCTCCTCCGAGATAGTAATATCCCAGTCTTCTGCGGGCTGCAATGATTTCTCCGGAAAGCAATACAGCCAAATCTCCACGGAGAGCACTTCTCGTCACATGGAGACGTTCTGCAATTTTTTCCCCTGTAATAGGACCATCTTCACGGACAATGCGTGTAATTTCTTTTTGGCGGCTCGTTAGCTGCATATTTTTCCCTTCCTCTCTTCTGTTCTGCAAGAAATTATGATAGCCGGGATCCCTTAGAGGACCCGGTTATCATCTGTCTGCTGCAAAGCACGGTTTCAAATCTTATCGGAAAACTTTACCGGCAACAGACTTTTTTTATAATTCATAATCTTCCGTATCTGTAAGACCTCTTCCGGTCGCCTTGTCCAGAATCAAGCGCTGTTCAATTCTTGCTACATTCAACTTGGTGCTCTTGACCATATCCGGGTTGACGGATACATAGTCAATACCGCTCTTTACAAGGAATTCCGTAAAGTCCGGATATACCGACGGCGCCTGTCCGCAGATAGATACGGTTTTTCCGTCTCTGTGTGCCACTTTGATAAGATGGCGGATGGCTCTCTTGATAGCCAGATTTCTTTCGTCAAAGAGAGATGCGACGGTGTCATTATTTCTGTCACAGCCGAGAACAAGCATGGTAAGGTCATTGGATCCGATGGAGTATCCGTCTACAAACTTGTTGAACCGGTCAGCAAGGAGAATATTCGACGGAATTTCAGCCATGAGCAGAAGTTTGAAGTCCGGACCTCTTTCCAATCCTTCTTCTTTCATGATAGCGGTTACTTTTTCTGCTTCTTCTACCGTACGGCAGAACGGAATCATACAATTCAGGTTCTTCAGTCCGAATTCTTCACGGACTTTCTTGACCGCTTTCAGTTCGAGACGGAAAGCAGCGGTGTATTTCGGGTCATAGTAACGGGAAGCCCCTCTCCAGCCGAGAAGATCAGCCGGTTCCTCCGGTTCATATTTGTCGCCGCCCTTCAGATTTCTGTATTCGCCGGACTTGAAATCCGAGAAACGGAGAACGACGGGACGGGGTGCCAGAGCACGGCATACTTTACTGATGCCTTCAGCCAGCATATCTACCACCTTTTCCGGACGGCCCGTTTCGATAAGATACAGCGGGTGTTCGTGAATGAAAGTGGTCCAGATAAATTCTTCTCTCATGAGGCCGATGCCGTCACAGGGAAGAGATGCATATTTACCTGCCAGGTCGGGATCGCCGAGATTCATGAGGACACCTGTGCCTGTAGGCGGGAAATATTCAGCGACAGCCGTTGCTGCGCCTTGTGCCTGTTCGTGTTTTTCCGGCTTTACAAGGTCGGCTACAATGCCGTCATAGACAACGCCGTTCTGTGCGTCCACAGTGATGTCCTGTCCCGATTTCAAAACGGAAGTAGCTTCCACGCTGCGGCTCTTCGTTCCTACTACGCAGGGAATACCGAGTTCGCGGGAAACGATAGATGCGTGGCAGGTCATTCCGCCTGCATCGGTTACGATGGCAACCGCTTTTTTCATAGCCGGAACCCAGTCGGGGGACGTCATTGTGGTGACAAGTATTTCCCCTTCTTTAAACTGGTCGATATCGGCCGGATCGGTAATTACATGACATTTGCCTGCCGCCATTCCCGGACTTGCAGGAAGACCTTTCACGAGTACTTTATGATCTGTTGTCATGGTAACATTTGCCTCCGTTTTTTTATCTTTATTTTTCTTGGACCATACGGTTTCGGGACGAGCCTGGAGAATCCAGAGACGATTCTTGTGATCCAATGCCCATTCCATATCCATATAGCAGCCGTAATGTTTTTCAATTTTCTTCGCATAAGTAGCCAGTGTGGCAATCTGCTCATCTGTCATGACTTGCATTTTTGCCCGTTCTTCGGGAACCCGTCTTTCTTCTACGTCGCCGCCTTTTTTACGGACAAGCTCGATGGCTTTTTCATTGATGCGGCGGTCACGAATGGTCAGTGTTTCCTTATCTACCACAAAATTATCGGGTGTTACGGTGCCCTGTACCACATATTCGCCGAGCCCCCAGGAACCTTCAATCATAATGGTGTCATCAGCACCGGTAGCAAGATTTACGGTAAACATAACGCCGGAAACTTTGGAGTCTGCCATCATCTGGACAGCTGCGGAAAGCGCTACGTTTTCATGGTCGAAATTCTTTTTCGTACGATAATAAACGGCACGGTCCGTAAAGGTGGACGCATAGCATTCCTTTACCTTTTGGATGACCATGTCACGGCCGGTGACATTCAGATAGGTATCCTGCTGGCCTGCAAAGGAAGCATCCGGTAAATCTTCTGCCGTTGCGGAAGAACGGACAGCCACGAAAGGATTCTTTTCTCCGACTTTTTCGGCAAGCTTCTCATAGGCTTTGCCGATGGCATCAGCTAAATCCTGTGGCATTTCCGCACTGCAGATGCTTTCTCTGATTTTCGTGCAAACATCATGAAGTTCTACGGAATCTTCCACATCTTTCAAATCCTTGAGGAGTTCATGGATTTTTTTATTTTGTCCTGTCACTTCCATGAAATAACGATATGCGTTAGCTGTCGTTGCATAGCCGTAGGGAACGGGTACATCTACGGAAGAAGTGAGTTCTCCCAAAGATGAAGACTTTCCGCCGACCAAAGCCACATCAGCTCTGCGAAGCTCGTCAAACCATAATACATAAGCACTTTCTCTTGCGTCCATCATGACCTCCTTAGTCATAGAAGAAAATATAAACGTATACTCTATTGCTCATATTCATGACTATAGTATACTTTTGTTGCTAAAAAGTCAAATCTATATGTGTCTGAATATCCTTGGATTTCTTGGGAATAAATGTATACTATATCTGATTTTTATGAAAATATAAAAGCTTCCGTTATTTTTCATTTACGGTGACTAAAATTCCTTGCACAGGGTATTAAATATTTTTTTACCGTTCATTTTCAAAATTCAATCTTTTTATTTTTTACCTGTGATTCTTTTATGGATTATGTATGCACCGAAACCGGAAAAGGAAAGCAAAATTCGTTCCCGTTTCAAAAACCGTGACGGCAGGACATGTATTTTCATGCACAAAAAAACACGGCTCTTGCGAGTCGTGCCCGAATTCTGGCAGGGGTAGGTGGAGTCGAACCACCGATAACGGAGTCAAAGTCCGTTGCCTTACCGCTTGGCTATACCCCCATAAAGGTTTTATATTTATGCATTTGTCGTAAAAAAAATGGGGCGAGTGGTGGGGATCGAACCCACGCATAACGGAGCCACAATCCGCCGTGTTAACCGCTTCACCACACCCGCCACATCAGGCATTATGTGGGACGTGCCACATAACGGAATGTATTATACCATGCTCTTTATATTCAGTCAAATATTTCTTCTTTCCGTCAGCCTTCTTCTCTCTTTTTATATTTTTTTCCCTTTTTAAGTGACAATCATTTTTTATCCTTATATAATAGATAGATATAATATTTCATATTCCAAAGATGAAATGCTTTTATTTTGTCCTATCTTTTTGTTTTATACTTTATTTATGGCTTACGGAGGTTCTATGTCTACCCGATTCCAGAATATGACCATTAACGAATACCTGACCGTTCTCGGTTCTACCGCTCCTGCACCGGGCGGCGGAGCAGCGGCGGCTTTCACGGGCGCCCAAGCCTGTGCACTGGCGGAAATGGTATGCCGTCTTACGGAAAATAACCCGACCGATCCGTCTTTTAAAGAAAAAGCAGGGAAATACAAGGACCTTTTTGTCATGGCCCGTTCTATATTTTTGGACCTCATGGACGAAGATGCCGCCAATTTCAAAGCTTTGATGACCCTTTTGCAGGCACCGAAAGAAGGAGACGGAGAAGAAAGAAAAGCCGCTTTGGAAGAAGCTTTTAAAAAATCGGCGGAAGCACCGATACAGACAGCACAAACCATGAGCGACCTTCTTCCTGCCATGACGGAGCTTTTACTCCACTGCAATGAAAATGTCATGACCGATGCCATTATGGCGGCGCAGGAAGGTATTTCCTGTATCCGCGGCGCAAAACTGAATGTACAAATCAATGTGAAATATATTCACGATGAATTTTACAGGCATGAAACAGAAGAATCTTTTGCGGCCTGGGAAAATGCGATTTCTGCTATAGATGCGGTTTTAACGTATCAGGTTCATTTATAATCGTATGTGATTTTTATTTACCGAGAGGTTATTTTGGAAGACAATAAAGAAAAATCTTCTGTCGCTGATGCAGAATTTAGCAAACAACTGTTTAAAACGTATTTGGCCCTGGACAACTGGCACCGTTTCCGTCTCCGCCTTTTTATCGAAGGAATTCTGGTCGGTATTGCCGGCGGTCTTGCGGTCGGCGTATTCCGTTTTCTTCTGACAAAAGCGGAATTTTTACGCCTGTACGGCTATGAAAATATCATCTGGCCGGCTATAAAAAACGTCTCCTTGCTTCCCCTGTTTCTTTGGCTTTGCTCCCTTGTTTTTATCGCCGCGGCTCTTTATAAAATGTGCCGGGTAGCTCCCATGGCATCAGGCTCGGGAATTCCGCAGGTCAAAGGTGTCATTCTCGGTCTTTTCAAAATGGACTGGCTCCGTATACTCTGGGTAAAGATTGTGGCAGGTGCCGCCGGTATAGGCGCAGGTCTCTCGCTGGGACGGGAAGGCCCGTCTATCCAAATCGGTGCCGTCGCCGCACAGGGTCTCAGCCGTTTCATGGGACGGACACGCATGGAAGAGCGGTATCTCATTACCGCCGGCGCCGGTGCCGGTCTTGCCGCCGCTTTCAATGCACCCGTAGCAGGTATGATGTTTGCCCTTGAAGAGCTGCACCGGAATTTTTCGGGCGCCGTTCTTCTTCCCACCATGGCCGCTGCCGTTTCCGCCACCATTGTGTCCCGTCTCTTTTTCGGCTCGTCCACAAGTTTCCTTTTCCCCAGTCTGGTCCGTCTTCCTTCGGAATATCTGGTCTATGTCATTTTTATTGCCGTCACTTGCGGTATCGGCGGTATCATTTTTAACTACGCCCTTCTCCATACCGATAAATTTTACGGTCTTCCCGTATTTAAAAACCAGTCGGTGAAAATTCTTTTTGCCCTTCTTACCGCCGCTGTTCTCGGTCTTTGTCTTCCCCAGGTTTTGGGCGGAGGAAATACACTGGTAGACACGCTGGCAGAAACAAGATACAGTCTCGGATTTATCTGTCTTTTGCTTTTGGGTAAATACCTTTTCACTCTCATCAGTTACGGCTGCGGTGTCCCGGGCGGATTCTTCCTGCCCCTTCTCGTGACAGGGGCCCTCATGGGATCGGCAGAAGCCTGTATTTTTGTTTCTTCCGGTTTCCTCGCCGATATGTATACCCCGAATATCATCATTATTTCCATGGCCGCTTTTTTTGCCGCCAGCGTAAGGGCTCCCATTACGGGGACACTCCTCATTTTGGAAATGACCGGTGACTTCGACCATCTCATGGCGCTCTCCCTTTCTTCTGCCGTCGCATACATTACCGCCGAATTCCTCAAAGGAAGTCCCATTTATGATGCCCTTCTGAAGAAATCTCTTGCCGCCGGAAATACACCGGTACTTAAAGAAGAAAGAAATATCATGGAAGTACCTGTAGGAAGCGGCTCCATTCTGGAAAACAGGACGGTAGAAGAAATTCCCCGCCTGCCCCATACGGTCTTGGTAAATATCAAACGTCAGGGGGAAAGCATGATTCCCGACCCTGATATCCGCCTTCGTCAGGGAGATTTCCTCTATTTCCTTACAGAAAGCGGAAATTCGGAAAAAGTACTCCGCCTGGGAGCGGAACAAGTTCCGAAAAATCATGTCCGCAAATTATAAAAAAATAAAAACGGTGACTCCATGGCAGAGCCGCCGTTTTTTTATTTCCTTATTTATTTTCTTCTGTCAAAAGTGCGGCACGGAACTTTGCAATTCCGCGGATATCTTCCGGTGTGGTCCGGCAGCAGCCCCCGATGAGCGAGGCTCCGCTCTTTTGCCACTTTTCCACATAGTCCCCGTAAGAAACGGGAGAACCGGCCCATTTTTTATTGACCGCGTCCCACACTTCACCGCGGTTCGGATATACCGCGACAGGCTTGTCCGTTTCCTTTCTGATTTCCCCGATTAACGCCTCGACATACTGGGGGTCCGTGCAGTTGACGCCTATGGCTTCCACCTGTTTTTCCTTATCAAGCACGGCGGCACAGCGAGCGATGAGATCACCGCCGCAGGTATACTTTTCGTCACGGCAGGAAAAAGAAATCCACGCCGGTGCATCAGGCCATTCATGAAGAGTGGAAACGATAACTTCCGCCTCCTCCAGAGAAGGAACGGTTTCGCAAGCCAGAATATCCGGCCCTTGTGACAAGAGAACCGACAACCGTTCTCTGTGGAAATCCGCCAATTCCTTTTCGGAAACGCCGTAATGCCCCCTATACTCCGAACCGTCCGCCAGATACGCTCCGTAAGGACCCACTGAGGCGGCCACGAGAGGAACAGGCCTGTTTTCACAAAGCGGGGAAGAAAGAAATTCATCTCTTGCTTCCTGTACCAGTCTCACCGACCGTTTCAGTAATTCTTCCGCCTCTTTTTTAGTAAATCCTTTTTTCATAAACCCCGGAACGGTAGCCTGATAACTTGCACTTCCGATGATGTCCGCCCCGGCCTCCAGATACGAACGGTGCACCGCTTTCACAAGCTCCGGATTTTCATATAATGCCACGGCACTCCACAATTCATCGCGGATAGAAAATCCCTGCCGTTCCAGTTCCGTTGCAAAAGCCCCGTCCAATACAATCAGAGGATATTTTTTTAAAATACGGGAAATATGACCTGTCATTTCCTGTCCCTCCCTCATTCTTCCAATAACGCCTGCGGCGGATTTTTTCCGAACCACTTGCGATAGATTTCCGCAAACTTTCCGTTTTTCTTTATTTTCGCAAGACCGCTTTCGATTTTTGCGAGCAGTTCCGTATTTCCTTTCTTTACCGCTATTCCGAGATTTTCTGTCGTCAGAGCCACCGGTGCGGTTTTTACGGAATTGTCATTTGTTTTTGCCACATAATATTCATTGGTCGGTATATCATTGACGACCCCTTCCACGGCCCCGTGTTTCAAGTCGATAAAAGCATCACTTAACGTATTATACACACGGACATCGGCCCCTTCAATCTTCCGTGCCGCCTCTTCTCCCGTCGATCCGATAGTAACGCCCAGCGTTTTTCCTTTCAAATCTTCCTTCTTCACAATCGAATCATTATCCGCTTTCACCACGACACCGAGTCCGGCGATGTAGTAACGTTTTGAGAAATCGACCGACTTCGCCCTGTCGTCCGTAATGGTGATGTCATTGATAGCCACATCGATATCCCCTGTCTGCAGCGCCGGAATCAGTCCGTCGAAATTGACATTTTTGACTTGTACCTTCAGATTTTCTTCTGCCGCCACCGCTTTGATAATGTCTACATCAAATCCGACATACTCTTTCGAATTCAAATCCTGCGAACCGAAAGGCGGATAAGCGGCGTCCATGCCTGCCCGTATCACTGCCTCTCCTTTATTCTCCTGCTTTGAAAACCCCTGTCCTCCGCACCCTGCGGATAGTCCGATAACCGCTGCAGAAAATGCGGCCACTGCCAAACATACGATTTTTTTCATCATTGTCCCTCTTTTCTAAAATAATTGACTGGATAACTTATGCAGAAATGCGGAATTTAGGGAAATAAAAAAACTCCCTCCCTGTAAAGGGACGGAGATCCGTGTTACCACCCAATTTCGTCTATATGTCACCATACAGACCTTTGTAGGTACGCCGGCTGATGCCTTGATACCGCATCTCTATAACGGGAGATCCCGGGCTGCTTCACGATTCGGCATGCCAGACTCCAAGGCCATGTTCGGTCATTTTCTCTGCGCTCCCTTTCACCGGACAGGAGCTCTCTTTGGCAGATACGGTGACTTACTCTTCTTATCATCGTCTTTATGTAAGTTGAGGTAACTATATCACGAGTGCTTAATCGTTGTCAAGTCATAATTTCATTTCTTTTTTGCCGGGAAAAACAAATAAAAAATTAGTTTGCGTATAAATAAAAATAAATAATTGAAAGCACTGTATTTTCCTTTTTTGCAAGAAATAAAAATGAAAACGGGAAAAAATAATTTAAGTTACCGGAAAATATTTGATTTAGGATATACTTACCTATATAATAAATAAAAAGTTAAATTTTCATACTTACGGAGTGTATAAAATCGGGAGAAGGAAAAAAGTAAAGAAACGAAAAGTTTCGGGGGAGGGATGACCTATGACATCAGGAAAGGAAGATTACTTAAAGGCGATTTACATCATCAGTGAAGACCATGAACTGGTATCCAACAAGGAATTATCCGACATGCTCCACGTATCGCCGCCGTCAGTCAGTGAAATGATTACAAAACTGCAAAAAGAAGGCTATGTGGATTACACGGCTTACAAAGGCAGCAAGATGACAAAAAAAGGCCGCCGGGAAGCGGGAAAATTATTCCGTTTCCATGCACTGTGGGAAGTTTTTCTGGTGGATAAATTGAATTTCTCATGGAGTGAAGCCCACGAACAGGCAGACGGTCTGGAACATCAGACGGGAGAAAAATTGGCGGAGCGCCTCGATGAATATTTGGGCCGGCCGAAACATTGCCCCCACGGCGATCCGATTCCCGATGCCGCAGGAAACCGCGAAGGACTCACGACCCGCCGTCTTTCCGACGTGGAAATCGGAGAAGAAACACGAATCCGCCGTATGGTGGAAGACTACAACCTCATGGACTATCTGCAAAGCAAAGGAATTTATGCGGATATGCCGGTTAAAGTCAAAGGGAAAGAGCCTTATGAAGGACCGATAACGGTGGAAACCGAAAAAGGAGATATTTCCATCAGCTATAAAGCAGCCCTGCAAATTTTTGTCGACGACTAAGAGATAAAGAGCCTTGCGGGGCTCTTTTTTTATTCCATCTGGTTATATTAAAATTTTGATTTTTGATAATTTATATATGTTCAAATCTTCCTTATAATAAAAGAAACCTTACAAGGAGGAATGAATATGTATAAAGCAATGACCATTGCCGGCTCGGATACGAGCGGCGGCGCCGGTATGGAAGCCGATTTGAAAACATTTCAGGAAATGTCCGTATACGGTATGGTAGCCCTCACCTGCATCGTTGCGGAAAATCCCGATAACGACTGGGCTCATGAAATTTATCCTATCGAAACACCGGTGATTGAAAAGCAGATTCACACCATTTTCGGAGGTATCGGCGCCGATGCCATGAAAACGGGCATGCTCGGAAGCCGCGACTTGGTGGAACTGGTCGCCGATACGATTGACAAGTACCGTTTGGAAAAAACCGTCATCGATCCCGTCATGGTCTGCAAAGGAATCGATACCATCATGGTCCCCGAAGCGGCAGAAGCCATCAAAGAAATACTGGTAAGCCGTGCGTATCTCATGACCCCCAACCTTTTGGAAGCCGCCTATCTGGCCGGTATGGAGCGGATAGAAACAACGGAGGATATGAAAGAAGCGGCCGCACGCATTTGTGATAAAGGCTGCCGCCATGTAGTCGTCAAAGCAGGCGACCGTTTACCGGGAAATGAAGCGGTAGAAATTTTTTACGACGGAAACACATTTACGGAAAAACGGCACCCGAAACTGGAAGGCGTGTATAATCATGGAGCAGGCTGCACATTTTCTGCCGCCATCACGGCAGGACTTGCCAAAGGACTTCCCGTAAAAGAAGCGGTTCTCGGAGCAGAAACCTTTACTGAAGCGGCCATCAAAAAATCTTTCCGAATCAATCAATGGGCAGGCGCCCTTTTCCATGCGGCATGGAGAGAAAAATAAACAGCCGGAAAATCTGTTTTCCCCGGGGAAGGCAGATTTTTTTGTGAAAAAAGCAGATACGGCAAGAAAAAATCATGAAAAAATTTTTTACTTCCAAACGCTTGACAACGATTAAGCACTCGTGATATAGTTACCTCAACTTACATAAAGACGATGATAAGAAGAGTAAGTCACCGTATCTGCCAAAGAGAGCTCCTGTCCGGTGAAAGGGAGCGCAGAGAAAATGACCGAACATGGCCTTGGAGTCTGGCATGCCGAATCGTGAAGCAGCCCGGGATCTCCCGTTATAGAGATGCGGTATCAAGGCATCAGCCGGCGTACCTACAAAGGTCTGTATGGTGACATATAGACGAAATTGGGTGGTAACACGGATCTCCGTCCCTTTACAGGGAGGGAGTTTTTTTATTTCCCTAAATTCCGCATTTCTGCATAAGTTATTTCAAATTCATCATTTTATTCAAAAAGGAGAAATCATCATGAACCTGAAAAAAACAATCGCCGTTTCCCTCGCCGCACTGGCTTGCACCGCTATCATTACAGGCTGCGGACAAAGTGAAAAAAATACTGCCGGAGAAAAAACGGAAATCAAAGTAGGCACCGTTCCGGGATACTCGGAACAAGTCGTCGAATTTGTTGCCAAAGAAGCGGAAAAAGAAGGACTCAAAGTCACCATCGTCCCCTTCTCCGACTACGTCACGCCGAACCAGGCCCTCGCCCAGGGAGACACCGACCTCAACTCCTTCCAGCACGGTCCTTTCCTTAACGCCTTTAACGAAAAGAACGGCACTCACATCGTAGCCATAGGAAATACCTACCTCGCACCGCTCCGTCTTTTTTCCAACAAATACAAATCCGTCAATGACCTTCCCGACGGCGCTTCGATTGCTATCCCCAATGACCCCTCCAACGGCGGCAGAGCCCTTCTTCTCCTCGAAAAGAACGGCCTCATCAAGCTGAAAGAAGGAACGGACCCCGTCAAAGCCGTCATTTCCGACATAGCGGAAAATCCGAAACACCTGAACCTCATCGAACTCGAAGCACCCCAACTCCCGCGGGCACTCGAAGACTGTGACGGCTCCGTCATCAACGGCGGCTACGTCGTATCCGCAGGCCTTGACCCGAAAAGCGCCATCGCCGAAGAAGACAATACGAGCCCTTACGTAAATATCATCGCCGCCAACGAAAAAGACAAAGACAATCCGGCATACAAGAAATTCGTAAAAATCTTCCAAACCGACGCCACCAGAAAATACATAGAAGACAACTTCCAAGTCACCCTCGTTCCCGCCTTCTGATCAAAAAAAGACGCCCACACGGCGTCTTTTATCATGTCATGACTTAACGGAAAATGTTTTTTACAACGTTTAAATAAGATATAATAAAATAAAAAGACCGGCAGACACAAATTCCTGATATTTCTCGCTAAGGTATAATTTTTTTTCTCTTGTTTCCGCTACATTGACTGTTGTAATTCCCTAATATTTCTCGCTAAGGTATAATACATGCCTCAAAAAAGCGT
>OBHX01000834.1_pt1 | contig 28133 bp, 19 predicted proteins | sample 1519331 | NCBI WGS metagenome assembly OBHX01 (sample SAMEA2602897, study PRJEB22501) | metagenome
CGTAGTCCACAAAATATTCCATCTCCCGCTCATAGCGGCGGTTGACGTCCTCCTCGTAATGCTGCACGGTGCCGTCGGGCAGGGTCAGCGTGCCCGCGCCAAAGTCGGCCAAATAGCTGCCGTCATGACAGAAAAGCTCGATAGAACGACGATATCCGCGCCCAAAGTAGTCGAGGTGCACCTCGGCCAGCAGCGTAGGATACTTGGCGATGTAGACCGAGAGATCGTCGGAATCGATTTCCAAATCCGAGTAGGTCCCCTTGAAATTGTACAGCTTTTCCGGCACGCCGAACAGCTCCACCAGATAGTCCCACTCGTGAATCAGGTCGATGGTGACGCCGCCGCCCAGTGCCTTGTGGGCGCTGTACACGGTACGGTAGTCCACGCCGGGCCGCCAGTCAGGCAGATAGCTCGAGCAGATGACCCGGGCGCAGTAGGGGTGCAGGGCGGGCAGGCGGTCTTTCAGCGCCAGCATCACACCGCACCACCGCATGGGCGCGGCCACGTAGGCCTTTTGCCCGGTGGGCAGATAGTTGGCTAAAGCAAGACCGGTTTGCTCGGCAGAAAAGATCGGCTTTTCGATGAAAAGTGCCTCGCCGCGGCCCTTGACCTGGGTCAATGCGTCGGCGTGCAGGCTTGTTGGGTTCGTGATAAAGACCAGGTCGTAGTGCGCGGGCGCGTCGGCCATGTCGGTGTACTGGGCGTGCAGCAGCTCGGCCACACCGTCCCGCAGCGGGCGGGAAAGGTCGCTGCGCAGTGCGTCGGCCTGCAAGGCCCAACCGCGGTCAGCGCATAGGTTGGCAAGATTTTTCAAATGGCGCGTGCCGATGGAGCCCAGCCCCACAAACAGCGCGGTGATGGTACGCATAGGCGTTCCCCTTTGTCTTGATTTAGATGCAATGTAGGGGCCGGGTATGCCCGACCTCTACCGGGTTACGAATTTTCAATCTGGTCCATCAAAGCAATGGCCTTCAAATCCTTCTCAAAGCTCCACTTAGGGCTTTCCTCGCCCTTCAGAACGCCGAAAAAGTTCGTCAGTTCGTCCACATAGGCGTTCTCGACGATGTTGTCACTGTATCGGCTGTCATGCTCAAAGCTGGCGTAGGTGTCCACCGGCTGCTTGTCGCCATCGCGGAACTCATACAGTGCCTTGGGGTTGCCCTCCCAGAAAAGGTGGATGCCGTCGCCGAAGCACTCAAAGCTGCGGACGGCCTTGCGGCTGACCACGTCGGCGGCCAGCACGCCCTGCACGCCGCCCTTATGGCGCAGCAGCAGCGTCACGCTGTCGGGGTAGGGGAGCCTTAAGTCACTCAAGGTGTCCTTCTGCACGGTGACGGATTCCACATCGCCGAAGGCATCCAGCAGCCAGGGCAGGTCGATGCCGAAAATCTCCCGCACGCCGCCGGTGCGGGCGTTGCCGACGAAGAAATTTTTGTAATTCTCCCAGGGATGCCAGTCGGGCAGGTACTGCCCGATGTGGTAGATATAGTGGACAGGCTTGCCAAATTCAGTGACCTGACGTTTAATATACTGCGTCTCGCGGCGGTACAGCATCGTCGAGGAGAGAAACAGCGGCAGGTTTTTGGCGGCGGCCTTTGCCATGTTCTCGGCGTAGCCGTCGCTGACCAGGTTCAGCTCGGTAAAGACCGGCAGATCATTGTCCAGCAGCTCGCCGATGACGGCGGCGTGGGACAGCGGTGCGGTGCAGACCAGCGCGGCGTCGGGGTGCTCGGCGGCAACGGCCTCGGCAATCGTCGCATAGGCGGCGTCCGCCAGGCCCAGGTTCTTGGCCTCGTCGCGGCGGCCCTCGGCGGTGTCCACGCCGACGATCTGGATGGCGTCGTCGATGCCCTTGGTCAGCCGGGCGCGGCGTTTGCCCATGCTGCCTAAACCGACGATGAGAAGTTTCATACCAAAACGCTCCTTTGGGGGTCAAATTCCGGCACAGGGCCGTCATAAAAAACCTTGGATTTTGTAAAGTCAAAATGCTGCAATACAGCGCAGATTTTTCCGCTGGTGTCGCCGCCGCCGTAAGGGCTGACGGCGCTTGCCGCCACCGGGGCGAAGGAGGGGGAGAGGGCTTTGCGCATCGTGGCCTCGATGGCCGCCGCGTCGGGGACGCAGCAGAGGACGTTTGCGCAGACCATGCGCCCGGCCTGCCGCTTGCCGATGTTGACGGTGGGCACCTTAAAGGTCGGTGTCTCGACGACGCCCGATGACGAGTTCCCCGCCACCAGGGCGGCGCAGTCCATGGCGGAGAGATACCGCCGCAGGCCCAGGCTTTGCACAAAGCCCGCGCGGCCCGGGTGCGAGGCGGCGAACGCCTGCATCATCTCGGTGCAGACCTGCCCGCCTGCGTCGGCGTTCGACCCGGTGATAAGCCAGAACACGCTGTCCACCTTGTCCATGGCGCTGCACAGCGCTTGCACCTGCACGGCGGGCGACCCGGCGTCGGGGGCAGTCTCGGGGTGGTAGGTCACAAGCGCGAAAGGCTGCATCAAATCAAACCCGGTGGATTTACACAATTCTTCGCGGCTCATTTTGGGCAAGGTGCGGATGTTTTCATCCCCCAGCCCGCCGACGCAGAACACGGTGTCGGGCGCTTCGCCCATGCGCACGAGCCGTGCGGCGCTGTCGGCGCAGGACGGAAAATGCACCGCCGCCATTTTGGAAATGCAGTGGCGGTAGTATTCGTCGGCTGCGCCCAAGGTCACGTCGCCGCCCGAAATGTGGGCAATGGGAATATGCCGCGCGGCGGCTGTCGTGGCCACGGCGAAAATTTCAAAGCGGTCGCCCAGCAGCAGCACCGTGTCGGGGCGGTGGGCGGCAAAATAACTGTCAAAAACGTTGATGGTGCGTGCAATCGTGCAGGCAACCGGCTCGTCGGCGTCGTCGGTAAAAATTGGCAGGCGTGCGGCGATGGGAAAACCGTCGTTTTCGATTTCGTGTACGGTTTCGCCCAGCCGCGGGCAGAGGTGCGCGCCCGTCACGACGAGCTGCAAGTCGAGTTCGTCGGACGCCGCGACCTTCTGCACGACAGGCCGCAGCAGCCCATATTCCGCCCGCGTGGCGGTAACGATGCAGATGGTGCGCATATCACACCTCAATTTTTTCATCCTCCGCAAAATCGCGCTTGGCGGTCTGGCCCAGCACTTCATGCCAGCGCATGGGGGAAATGCCATTTCCGGGGCGCTTGGTGGTCAGGTTGTCCTCGGTGAAGACCTCGCCCGCCTTGATTTCCCGCGCGGCGACGATGCTCTTGCGGGCAATGGCCTTGTTGGGGGCCTCGCTGGCGGTCAGGTGCTTGTGGCCGTCACCCAGGGCGGCCTCCACATGGCGCACGGCGTTCACCATGGCCTTGAACTCTGCCGGGTCCAGGCTGGCCTTCTGGTCGGGGCCGGGCAGGGATTTGTCCAGCGTGAAGTGTTTTTCAATGACCTGCGCACCCAGCACGGCGGCGGCCACGTCGCACTCCCAGCCCGGCGTATGGTCGGACAGGCCCACCGGCAGACCAAACTGCTCGTACAGTTCCAGCATGGCGGTCAGGTTGGCATCCTCGTAGGGGGTGGGGTACTGGGTGTTGCAGTGCAGCACCGTTACCTCGGGGCAGCCGCCGTCGTCCAGCACGCCCAGTGCATCGGTGATTTCATCCAGCGTGCTCATGCCGGTGGAAAGCAGCACAGGTGTGTGTAATTTCGCCATTTCTTCCAGGTACGGCAGGGTCGTGATCTCGCCCGACGGCATCTTGATGAGCGGCAGGCCCAGCGTGCCCAAAAACCGCACGCTGGGGATATCGAACGGTGCGGACAGATACTGGATGCCGATGGAATCACAGTATTCTTTCAGCTCCTTGTGCGCCTCAAACGAGAAATGCAGCTTGCGGATCATTTCCAGCTGGCTCTCGGCGGCGTCGGTGGTCTGCTTCTGATACTCGGCCTTCTCTGCAAATTTGCTCACGACCAGCTCGGGCACAGCGGTCTGGTACTTGACGATATCCGCGCCGCACTCCTTGGCAGCGCGGGCCATTTCCTTGGCCATTTCCAGGCTGCCGTTGTGGTTGACCCCGGCCTCGGCAATGATGGTTACAGGCATTTTAAAACTCCTTCCGCTGTGGCTTCTCCTCTTGGGGAGAAGCTGTCCGCAAAGCAGACTGATGAGGGGGCCTTCCGGCAGGCTGCCCCCCATCCGGCGCTGCACGCCACCTTCCCCCAAAGGGGAAGGCTTTTATTTACTGCTGATTTTCCAGCTTTCGTCTCATTTTCTCCAGTTCTTCCAGCTGGCCCATGTCCATCCAGCTGCTCTCGCTGATGGGATAGACGCCGACCTTCTCCCCGGCCCGGCGGTAGCGCTCGATCACGTCGGGGAAGCCGATGAACTCACCGTCGTGCATTTCCTCCACCACGCGCGGCTCCACCACGTAAACGCCGGTGTTCGTCAAAAAGTCCAACTCGGGCTTCTCGCGCATGGCGGCAATGCTGCCGTCCTCGCCCAGCTCCACCACGCCGTAGGGCACGGTGTAATGCTTGAACGCGCAGATCATCGTGACAAGATTTCCGTGAGACTTATGATACTCGTAAATATCGCCGAAGTCCACATCCAGCAGCGTGTCGCAGTTGGTGAAAAAGAACGGCGTGTCGATTTTTCCTTTCAGCAGGCACAGCCCGCCGCCGGTACCCATGAACACATCCTCATCGGCAAAATCCACGCGGTAATCCTTTTCCAGCTCGCCAAAATAGGACTTGATCATGCCCTTTTTGTAGTTCACGATCATTGTGAACTCGTGGCAGCCGAAGTCCCGGAACCGATCCATGATAAGCTCCGCAATGGGCTGTTCGCCCACCGGAATCAGCGGCTTGGGCAGGATTTTGGTGTAGGGGTACAGCCGCGTGCCCAGGCCGCCCGCCATCATCACGACCGGGATATCGACCTGCTTGCGGTTGTCCACATTCAGCCCGTGGGCAAAGATGATATCGGTGATGACGCCGCGCTTATTTAAAACCGGCAGTGCGTCGATGCAGTTTTTTTGCAGAATCTCCCGCGCCCGGCCGCGCTCAGCTATCGGCACGCTCAGCGGGTGGTAGTTGGCGGCGTGGTCAACGGTCTGGTCGGGCGTGCCGCCGCGCAGAAAAAACTTGCGGATATCGCCGTCGGTGATGACGGCTTTCAGCTTGCCCTCCGGCGCAATGAACAAAATGCGCTGGCCGGTCACGTCCAGCTTGCGCAGCGTTTCCAGCACCGTGGCGGTCGGCTCAATAAAGAGTTCTTCTACTTGTATCAAGGGTGGATCCCCCTTTTACGTTTATTTAAAGCCTTCCCCCTCGGGGGAAGGTGGCCCAAAGGGCCGGATGAGGGGCGGATGTGCCGCAGCAGACCGTGGATGGGAAATAGCGGCAAGGCTGCCCCTCATCAGTCACCTTCGGTGACAGCTTCTCCCAAAGGGGGAAGCCTTGGCGGGGCGTTGAGGATGCGCCCCTACAAAACGTCTTACAGCCCCAGCACCGCTTCGATCACGCGGTCGCAGTCCTCAAAGCTCAAGTTGGTGGAGCAGGGCAGATTGACAATATACTTGCGGTAGGCCAGGGCCTTGTCCAGGCCGTAGGCCTCGTTGCGGGGGTAGTCGGCCTGCTCGTGGATCAGCGCCCACACCGGGCGGGTCTGAATCTGCTGGGCCTGCAATTTCTCGATGACGGTGTCGCGGTCCAGGCCGGAATCTTCCAGATACAGGCTGAAGAACCAATGGTTGGAGCGGCATTCCTCCTCACGGAAAGGCAGAATGCGCAGCCCCTTCACGCCGTCCAGTGCGGCTGCATAGCGGTCATACAGCGCCTTTTTGTGGGCGATAAAATCTTCCAAACGCTCCAGCTGGGCCAGGCCCAGGCAGGCCTGCACGTTGGTCATGCGGTAGTTGTAGCCCACCTCATCGTGCAAAAATTGCAGTACGTCGGCCTTGGCCTGGGTGGACAGATGCTTGGCGTGCTCGGCCCAGTCCGGGTGGTTGGACACGACCATGCCGCCTGCGCCGGTGGTGATGATCTTGTTGCCGTTGAAGCTGTAACAGCCGATGTCGCCGATGGTGCCCGCAAACTTACCGGCAAACGGCCCGGTGGTGCAGCGGGTGCCCAGGGCCTCGGTGGCATCCTCGATCAGAATCAGGTGATAGCGCTTGGCAATGGCCGTCAGGCGGGGCATATCGGCCATGTTGCCGAAAACATGGACGACTTCCAGCGCCTTGACGTGGGCACCGGTCTTTTTGTTGTACAGCTTATCGCCGCGCAGCTCGCAGTGGTTCGCACAGAAATCCTCCACCGCGTCGGGGTCAATGCACAGAGAGTCGTCGCAGCCGATGAAGACCGGTTCCGCGCCGACATAGCGGGTCAGCGGGTTGACGGCGGCGATGAAGGTCAGCGTCGGCACAATGACCTCATCCCCGCGGGTGATGCCGACGGCCATAGCGGCCAGATGCAGCGCGCTGGTACCGGAGTTGCAGGCCACGGCGCGGGGCATGCCCACGTAAGCGGCCAGCGCTTCCTCAAACTCCGTGACTTTGCCGCCGCTGGTGGAGACCCACCCCGACGTGATGGCCTGTCCGGCCAGCTCGGCCTCGCGCACGCCGAAATTCGGAACAGAAAGAGGAATAAATCCAGACATAACAATGCCTCCATAATACAGCAGTCGCACCGGAATTGCCCGGCGGACAGAATTCTACAAATATTCTATTTTATTATACCGCTTTTACGGGGAGAGAGCAAGAAGAAAATGGGCTGGAAAAGCCTCCCTTGCCAAAGGGAGGCTTTAAAACGCAACCGCCCCATGCGCGGGTGTGCATGGGGCGGCTGGCTTATTTCAGAACGATCTTAGTTCCGCTTTTTCTTCATGTAGGCAGTCACACCCAGGCCCAGCAGGGCGGCGATGGCGATAATGGCAATCGGGACGATCGGCATTTCATCGCTGGTCTGCGGGATGGTGCTGGCCGTGGCGGCGGCAGTCTTGGCGGAAGAAACGGTCGGGGCGTAGGTGCCCTTCACGTTCTTGTAGCCGGAGATCTGCTTCGTCTCCAGATGACCGCAGGTATCGCACTTGTAGCCGTCAGCCGTGGCCGTCCAGTTGTGATGGCCACAGGCAACGCAGGTGTAGTACTGGCTGTCATCGGGGGTAGCGGTGGGGGCTGCGGTGGCAGCGGGCGCGGCCTCAACCGGCGCGGGGGTAGCCGTCGGGGCGGCAGTGGGGGCCGGGGTCGGCTCCTCCGGCGGGAACCAGACCTGCTCAAAGACATTGGTGCCTTCCAGCTTTTGGCCGTTCGCCGCCTTGTCGTACAGTTCCTTGGTCAGGGTCGTGTAAACGCCCTCAATACCCTTGAAGGAAACGCCCTTCCAATCGCAGTAATCTTTCTTGGCAATCTCAAAGCCCTTGCCGATATCTGCGGCGCTGAGCGCGTATTCCTTGCCATCGATGGTGACAGTAACGGTCTTGTTTGCCATAACGGTAAACTCACTGAAACCGTCGGGGTTGACGAAGGTGATGGTCTTGACGATGCCGCTCTCGGTTTTCGTCTCGGCCTCATAATAGTAGACAGTGCCGTCCTCTTTGACGTGACGGACAAAGACCTTCTGATCAGCGGGAATTTTCAGCGCGGAAACATCGAGAGAGATGGCGACAGTGGGAACCTGCTCAGCAGGCATTTCCTTGTTCTTTTCCAGCGTAACGGTGTTGGTCTCGGTCATGTTTTTGACATCATCAGCGACAGTCGCCTTGACATCATAGAGCATCTTGATATCAAAGGTCATGCTGACGTCGGTATCATTGTTGGCCGCAGCCTTCGGCTCAACAACCAGCTTGGGAACAGCCACGATGGTGATGTCCTTGTTCTCGGCGTCCGGATCAAAGTTTTTGCTGCTGTCTGTCGCAGCGGCAGAAATAGCACCCTTGGCGGCCTCGGCGGCCTCAGTGCTGCCGATGGCAACATCCTTGCCCTTGACGGTCACAGTCGCACTATTGGTAACTTCCTGGGAAATCTTATCGGTGGTAGCGTCGTCCTTGCTCACGATTTCAGTGCTCTTGGCGGCCTCGACGACCTCGGACGCGGTGATGTTGTCCTCTTTCTTGACCTCGACCTTGCTCTCGGCGTTGTCGGAAACTTCAGTCTTTTCCGGCTTTGCGGGCTTGGTGTCAACGGTCTTTTCGCCAACAGTGTAAGTGCCGTCAGCATTTTCTTTCAAAGCAAGACCACTTGCGAGATAAGAAGCGCTGAACTTCTTGGTGAACGTACCAGCAGTAACTTCAAATTTGGCACCAGTATAGGTTGCATCAGCTGCATCGTCAATGTTGCGCTTTTTCAGCTCGCCATTGATTTTACCACCGTTGATTGTGATGCTCGATGCAATGCTGGATTTATTGTCGTAGTTGGCAGCGGTCAAATTACCGTTTACTACGGCATCTCCACTGATAGTCACGCCGTTTGTGGTCGAATTCTCCCATACCCAAGAAGAAATGGCACCATTGAGCGTGCCACCAGTTACAGTTGTAATGCTGTCCCAGCTCTGAAGTGTCTGCTCGGGAGAATTGAAAGTACCTCCCGTGATGTTTGTGGTACCACCCTCGGCCTTGATGACAATGAAATCGTTGTTGAAATTACCGTTATTGATGGTCATAACAGCAGAGGCGTTGTTTTGACCACTGACAACCAGAGACGAGAATTTACCGGTAGCTTCCACGGTGCCACCGTTAAAAGTCAGTGTGCCATCGTTGTACACGACGTACCAACTGTTGCCGCCGTTGCCGCTGGGGGTGCCAGCCTCCTGGCTGCGGGTGAAGGTGCCACTCTCAACGATAGCAGTAGCATCTTTCTCGTTGTACAGTGCCGCACGGCCATGGCTGACGTTATCCACTGTACCGTTTCCGGTAATCGTCAGCGTGCCGTTGTTGGTAATGGTATGCTTGTCAGCCGTATTCGTAATCTTGTGGTCATTCAAATTCAACTGAATGCTTTTGCCCGCGGGAATCGTGACACTTTCCGTCACATTGCTCGTCAGAACGACCTGATTCGCCGCGTTATTGATAGCATCTTGCAGGGTTGTGTAGGTCTTGCTGGTGTCACTATCAACATAAGCAACATTCGCATCCTGCGGGTCGGCCTCTCCTGTCAACATGACAGCCTTGTCTTTCGTCTCCCCATCAGATTGGGTTTCGACCTGCTCAGAGGCAGCGGCTTTTTTTGTCGCTTCGGTTGTCGCTTCGTCCGCCAGCGCGGCAGTGCACACGGACACTGCCATGGCGGCGGCCAATGCGAAGGAAACGACCTTTTTAAAATGGGTCTGTTTTCTCATCGTTCGCTTTCCTTTCTCCTTATAAAATTTAACGATACCTAAATTTTACACCGGGGGGGGGGTGAATGTCAACGAGAATGTGGGCATTTTGTGTATATTTCGCGTAAATTTTCACTTGTGCAAAAGAATCCAAGGCTGATTTGTGCAAAACAGAAAAAATGCGTTGTTGCATCATAACAAATTGAACACAAAAAGACGCCTTGCACCCGGCAATGCTTTCCTTTATAATGTATAATGATAATGGGTACAAAAACCAGGGGGCGTTCTGCATGAAAAAAATCTGCCGCTGGGCCTGCCGCCACCGCGCGGGCCTGCTGGCCCTTGCCGTGGGCTTCGCGACGTGGGGGCTGTTCTATATCGCCCACCGCAGCACCGCCGCTATGGACTGGTGGCTCGCGTATGTTTCGATGCCCGTCAAGCGCGGCTTTTCCTTTATAGTAGACCCGCTCCCGTTCAGCACGTGCGAGCTGGGCGCAACGGTGCTCATCGTCGGGGCGCTGGTGCTGCTGGCCCGCGCCGTGCGCCGCCGCAGGCTGGCGGCCTGGGCGCTGCATATGGCCGTGCTGCTGGTCTGGGGGTACGCGGGGGTCTGCGCACTGTGGGGCACGCAGTATTATGGCACGAATTTTGCCGCCCGCGCGGGCATGGCCGCCCCGCCCGTCAGCACCGGGGAACTGGCCGCTGTGACCGACTACTTTGCCGACAAGGTCAACGCGGCGGCCCCGCTGGTGCAGCGGGATGAAAGCGGCGTGTTTGCCACCGACAAAACCGAAATTTTTGCCGGGTGCGCCCATCTGTACGACCCGCTGACCGAGCGCTGGCCGTTTTTGGCCGGGCCGGAGCGCCGCCCCAAGCCCGCCATCTACTCCAAACTCATGAGCGCCTGGGGCTTCACCGGATATCTCTGCCCGCTGGTGGGGGAGAGCACCCTCAACGTGGACAGCCCGGCGGTGTTCCTGCCGGTGACGATTGCCCACGAGCTGGCCCACCAGCGCGGCGTAGCGGCCGAGCAGGAGGCAAACTTCGTCGGCGTCATGGCGGCCACGGCCAGCGCCAACGCCGACTACGCCTACTCCGGCTGGCTGTTCGGCTACCTGCACCTGTCCAACGCGCTGTACGAGGCTGACCCCGCGCTGGCAGCGGCCAGCTACCAGACCCTTTGCGCAGAGGCACGCGCCGACCTGGCCGCCAACAACGCCTACTGGAAGCAGTGGGAAGGCCCGGTCAAGCAGACGGGCGAAAAAGTCTACACGACCTTTTTGCAGGGGTACGGCCAGGACCTGGGTATGCGCAGCTATGGCGCATGCGTGGATCTGCTTGTGGAAGAATTTTTGACCAATACAACTTCTTGCGATTGACAGTGCCCCGCACCGCTAGATGCCCGGAAAGTTGTTTCCACAATATCACAATTCTTAACAAACAGCCCACCCGGATGTTGAAAATTTCGGCGTTTTTCAGCGCCTTTTTCGTCCCTCGCCCTCTTGCGGCGGGGGCTTTTTCATGGTACGATTTATGGTGTAGGAATTTAGAATTTTCAACTGTGAGGAACAGGAATGTTTAATAAAAAGAATCCCATGCGGTATTTCTCCGGCAGCACGTTTGCGCGGCTGCCACTGTATAAGCTGGCGGCGGGCGGCACGGCTGTCGCGCTGACGGCCAGCATCGGCCTGGGCGCGTTCGCGGCGGGCGTTACGCCGTTCAACCTGCCCACGGCCACCCCGGCCCCGGTCGTGACCGCCACACCGGAAACGGCAGCCACGCCCACGCCGTCGCCGTCCCCCACGCCCAGCCCTACGCCGGTGCCGGACCGCACCCTGACCATGGAGGCCACCGTCGTGCAGCAGGACGTCGGCGTGACGCTCTACGTGGACCCGCTGCCCGAAGCCACAGCAACGCCGGAACCCACGGCTCTGCCGTCTGCGTCGCCCAAGGCTGGCGCGTCGGCGGCGTCCGGGGCTAAACCCACGGCCACGCCAAAGGCGACCGCCACCCCGACCCCGACGCCTACCGCTGCTCCGACCAAGGACGACGAGCAGGAAAAGACACCTCTGCTGGGCGTTGAGGGCACCATCACCCTGACCGACGCCAAGGGCAACGCCACCGACTACGCGCTTGACCCCGAGACCGGCACCGCCCTGGCCGAGGACGTGGAACCCGGCGACTACACGCTGGCCCTGCAGCCCATCGAAGGCTACACCACCCCCGAAGCCCAGACCGTAACTGTGAAGGAAAAGGTCGTCTACAAGGCGGATGTACAGGCTGTCAAGGAAAAGATCGTCCAGGCAAGCCAGGTCAACGAGAGTGCCGAGGACTCCGGCGTCAGCAACGCAGGTTCCGCGCCCATCGTCGAGGAAGTGACTGACACGGTTACCTATGCCGAGAGCGACAAGACCGAGACCGGCACCAAAACTACTTACACGGCCAAGTTGAGCAGCAGCGGCCACCTGCTGCTGGCCGACGGCACCGAGACCCCCTATCTGCCCGTCTACCAGGACGGCACGCGGGATCTGATCGGCGCGACCCGCGACCCGAACTACGCGGCCAACACGAACACTTCTGCCTGGCTGCCCGGCGCAGCGGATTCCATTCAGCTGCTGGGCGCGGCCAACACCCGCATGGCGTGGGCACACCGCGCCGATGAACCCGCCGTGCAGGAGGGGGATGAGGCGGCCTCCATCGCCGAGGAGACGCCCGCTCCCACCGAGGCTCCCACTCCGGAACCGACGGCAGAGCCTACTGCCGAGCCCACCGCAGAGCCGACGGCAGAACCAACCGCCGAGCCTACACCGGAAGTGACGGCGACGCCCGAACCGACGGTCGCCCCCACGAACACCCCGGCCCCGACCGAGGCCCCCACCGCCACGCCGGATCCCACGGCGGGCTGGCCTGACAATATCGAGGCCAAGGATCTGGCGAGCTACGGTTTTGACGTGACCAGTTCCGACGACACCGTGTACCAGTACACCGGATGGCAGGAAATTGACGGCGTGACGTACTATTATGACCCGACGACCCACCAGCCCGTCACCGGACAGCAGGTCATCCAGGGCGACGTTTACACCTTCGGGGCGGACGGTGCACTGAACCGCACGGCCCGCGGCATCGACGTTTCCAAGTTCCAGGGCAGCATTGATTGGAACGCCGTCAAGGCCGACGGCATCACGTTTGCCATCATCCGCTGCGGCTACCGCGGCTACGGCAGCGGCGCACTGGTTGAGGATTCGACCTACCGCGCCAACATCCAGGGCGCTATCAACGCGGGCCTGAAAGTCGGCGTCTACTTTTACAGCCAGGCCATCAACGAGCAGGAAGCCGTTGAGGAGGCCAGCATGGTGTTGAGCCTGGTGGGCGGGTACAGCCTGCCGCTGGGCGTCTACTACGACACCGAGAGCGTTGCGGGCGGCCGCGCCAACGCCATCAGCGCCGCCGAGCGCACGGCCTGCGCCGTCGCTTTCTGCGAGACGATCCGCAACTCCGGGTACAGCGCGGGCGTTTACTCCTACGCAAGCTGGTTCTACAACGCGCTGAACTTTGCGAACATCAGCAAGTACAACATTTGGATCGCCCAGTACCGCGACACGCTGAGCTTCAGCTACAAGTACAACATCTGGCAGTACACCGGCTCCGGCAGTGTCAAGGGTATCTCCCGGCCAGTGGATATGAACATTGGATAAAACCAAATAGAATAGAACTTCCCCCTGCTTGCGCAGCACTGCGCAAGCAGGGGGAAGTTCTTTGATAAACGGATCGCCCTTGCGTTTGTGATGAACGCAAGGGTATTTCTACTTTGTGTAGCAGCTCATCTTTGCGCTGCTGGCGCCTCTTGTCTGGCCGCTGCCGTGGATGATGTACTTGTAGGTACACAGCTCCGCCAACCCCATGGGGCCGCGGGCGTGCAGCTTTTGGGTGCTGATGCCCATTTCGCAGCCCAGACCAAACTCGCCGCCGTCGGTAAAGCGGGTGCTGGCGTTCACGTAGACCGCTGCGCTGTCCACACAGGCCGTGAACCGCGCCGCTGCCTCGGCATCCGCCGTGATGATGGCCTCGCTGTGGTGGGTGGAATGCCTGGCAATGTGCAAAATCGCTGCGTCCACGTCGTCCACCACGGCTACGCTCAGCTTGTAGTCCAGATATTCCGTGTCAAAATCCTGCGGCGCGGCGGGCACACCGTCGATGATGGCGGCGGCCTGGGCGTCCAGGTGCAGCTCCACCGGCGTTAAGCCGGCGGCGGCCCGGCCGTCCACCAGGCGGGTCTTTAGCATCGGCAAAAACTGCGCTGCAACGTCCTTGTGGATCAGCAGCGTTTCCTCGGCGTTGCAGACGCTGGGACGGCTGGTCTTGGCGTTTTCCACGATGTCCACCGCCATTTCCAGGTCAGCGGCTTTGTCCACGTAGACGTGGCAGATGCCGGTGCCGGTCTGGATACAGGGCACCGTCGCGTTCTCAACACAGGCGCGGATCAGCCCCGCGCCGCCGCGGGGAATCAGCAAATCGACCAGGCCGTCGGCAGTCATCAGCTCGTTGGCGCTGGCGTGGGAGGTGTCCGACAGCAGGCTTACCGCACACTCCGGCAGGCGGGCTTTGCGCAGGCCCGCGCGCAGGGCCTCCACAATGGCGTGGCAGCTGGCCCAGGCGTCGCGGCCGCAGCGCAAAATGCAGGCGCTGCCCGCCTTGATAGCCAGGGCAGCGGCGTCGCTGGTGACGTTGGGGCGGCTCTCGTAAATAATGGCGATAACGCCCATCGGCACAGCAGTCTTTTCAATAATAAGACCGTTGGGGCGCACAATTTTGCGCAGCACCGCGCCCACCGGATCCGGCAGGGCGGCGACTTCGCGCATGCCCTTTGCCATGTCGGTCAGACGGCTGGGGGTCAGGGCCAGGCGGTCCAGCATTACGTCGCTCACGCGGCCCCGGGCAGCGTCCAGGTCGCGCTGGTTTGCCTCCAAAATCTTGTCACTGGCGGCAATCAGCGCCACGGCCATGGCCTCCAGCGCGGCGTTTTTCGTGTCGGCATCGGCCAGCGCCAGCGGCATTTTTGCGCCCTGGGCGGCCTGCAAAATTTCCTGTGTGGTCATGGGGAACCTCCCTTACTTGTGGCCTGCAAAGCGGGTGCCCACCGGCTTGCCCTCAACGATATCGTACAGCACCTCGGCGTGGGCACCGTTGGTGATGATCATGTCCACGCCCGCGGCGGTGGCACGCTTGGCGGCGATGACTTTTGTCAGCATGCCGCCGGTGCCCAGGGACGAACCTGCGCCGCCCGCCAGCATTTCAATTTCGGGGGTGATTTCTTCCACCACCGGGATGAGCTTCGCGTCGGGGTGGGTGTGGGGGTCAGCGGTGTACAGGCCGTCGATGTCGGACATCAGCACGACCAGGTCGGCGTGGATGCACGTTGCCACCAGTGCGGCCAGTGTGTCATTGTCGCCCAGGGAATATTCCTCGCAGGCGATGGGGTCGTTCTCGTTGATGATGGGGATTGTGTGCAGCTGCAAAAGACGTTCCAGCGTGTTTTGCAGGTTGCGCAGGCGGTTTTCGTGGTCGAAATCCTCCCAGGTCAGCAGCATCTGCGCCACGGTGTGGTTGTACTGGCCGAACAGCCGGTCGTAGGTGTACATCAGCTCGCACTGGCCCACGGCTGCGGCGGCCTGCTTGGTAATGATGTCGCTGGGCTTTTCGATTTGCAGTTTGCCGACGCCCAGGCCGGTAGCCGCCGACGACACGACAATAAGCTGATGCCCGGCGTTCTGGATATCGCTCCACACCTTGACCAAATCCTCGGTGTGGCGGATGTTGAGCAGCCCGCTGGGGTGTGCCAGCGTGCTGGTGCCTACTTTAACGACGATACGCATAATTTACTTCTTCCCCAAATCCTTCGTTTTCTCATACGCTGCCAAAACGGCGTCGGTCACGGCGCCGCGGAAGGCGCGTTCCTCCAACAGGCGCACGCCCTGGATGGTCGACCCGCCGGGGCTGCACACGGCGTCTTTCAGCTCGCCGGGGTGCTTGCCGGTTTCCAGCACCATGCGGGCGCTGCCCAAAAGCATCTGGGCGGCGTACTCCTGCGCCTTGGCGCGGGGCAGACCGGCCGCCACGCCGCCGTCGGCCAGGGCTTCAATGAACTGGTACGCCCAGGCCGGGCCGCAGCCGGACACCGCACTGGCGGCGTCGATCAGGCTTTCCGGTACGGCGTCCAAACGGCCCGCGGGGGCCATGGCGGTGAGCCATTCGTTCAGCTTGTCCGGCTCCACATCGTCAGAGCAATACTGGATCATGCCGTCGCCCAGCGCCACGGGGGTGTTGGGCATCATGCGGATGATGGGGTAGCCGCTGCCGGCCATCATGCGGATCTGCTGCATCGACAGCCCCGCCGCCATCGTGACCAGCACAAAGGGGCGGCTCTCGGCGCGGGCTTCCAGCGCGGGGGCCAGCTCGTCCAGCATATCGGCCATCATCTGGGGCTTCACCCCCAGAAAGATGAAATCGCAGATGCTGGCGACTTCCTCATTTGTGCCGCAGGCACAGCCGAGTTCCTCGGCCAATGCCTGTGCCTTGGCGGGCGTGCGGTTGGCCAGCAGCACATCCCCGGCACCGGCACCCTTGCAGACCGCGCGTGCCACGGCCCCGCCCATGTTGCCGCAGCCGATAAAACCGTATTTCATAAAGAACCCCCTATACCTTATTTTATATACAGTATAATGGTAGTACAGCGGGGGCGTTTTGTCAACGGAAAAAAGGCTTCTCTCCCTTTGAGGAAGGCTTTAGGTCTGGATTTTTGCGGCAGATTTGCTATAATGTGGGTAACGGAGAATTTGTAGGGGGCGGCGTCCTCGACGCCCCGCAACAGAGCAAAAGGAGCACACTATGCAATACGTCAACTTTGGTCAAACCGGCCTGAAAATTTCCCGCCTGGGGTTTGGCGGCATCCCGATCCAGCGCATCGACCAGCCCGGCACGCGGGAACTGCTCCTCGCTGCCCATAAGGCGGGCGTCAACTACATCGACACTGCCCGCGCCTACACGGTCAGCGAGGAATGGATCGGCCAATCGCTGGAAGAAGCGGGCCTGCGGGATGACTTCATCCTGGCCACCAAATGCCGCGCCCTGACCAAGGCCGACATGGAGGCCGAGATCGCCACCAGCCTGAAAAACCTGCGCACCGACCACATCGAACTGTTCCAGTTCCACAACCCCAGCATGGAGGGCCTGCAAACCATCCTGGCCCCCGGCGGCGCAATGGAAGCCCTGCTGGAAGCCAAGGCCAAGGGCGTAGTGGGGCACATCGGCATCACGGCGCACCTGGCCGCCGTGTTTGAGGCCGCGCTGGACATCCCGGAAATCGAGACGATCATGTTCCCCTATAACATCGTCGAGCAGCAGGGCAAGGAGCTGATCGACCGCTGTGCGGCGGCGGGCAAGGGCTTTATCGATATGAAACCCCTCGCGGGCGGGGCCATCGAGGATGGCCGCCTGGCGCTGCGGTACGTGCTGTCCAACCCGGCGGTGACGGTGGCGATCCCCGGTATGGCGACGGTGGACGAGCTGAACGCCAACGTGGCGGGCGCGGCGAACATCGACCCGCTGACCCCCGAGGAAGAAACAGCCTGCCAGGCCGTACGCGACGCGCTGGGCACGCAGTTCTGCCGCCGCTGCAACTACTGCGCCCCCTGCACGGTGGGTATTTCCATCCCCAGCGTGTTTTTGTTCCAGGGGTATCTGAACCGCTATGGCTTGCAGCAGTGGGGCCGCGAGCGCTACGCCACCCTGCAAACCAAGGCCGGGGCCTGCATCCGGTGCGGCGCGTGCGAACCCCGCTGCCCCTATAACCTGCCCATCCGCCAGATGATGAAAAAAGCCGCCGAGGACTTTGGAGAGTAAAAGCCCTGGCCTTCCCACGAGGCGGAGAGATTCCAGCCCCGGCTGCGGGTGTAGCGGCGTGCAAGGCAAAGCCCATCGGAATCCCTCCGGCCGTCTTCGGCGTCCACCTCCCCTCAAGAGGGGAGGCTTTTTTGTTATCTCACTTTTTTCCCCGAAAATATTGTTTTTTCAAGGGCGAACGTGTATAATTTAACCTGTATAACTTTGTGTAAAATGTGAGGAATGAGTGTTATGCTTTCCGACCCCCAGCTGCATTATCTGGACAACGCTGCTACCTCCCGGGTGGATCCGGCGGTGGCGCAGGCCATCGCCACGGCCATGGTGGAACACTGGGCCAACCCCAGCAGCCTGTATGACCCCGCCGTGGCCGCGCAGGATGCCATTATGACCGCCCGCGCCCGGGTGGCCAAGACCCTGCACTGCCGCAGCGACGAAATCTACTTCACCGCCTGCGGCAGCGAGGGCAACAACATGGCCGTCTACGGCGCGGCCCGCCCGCGCAAGCACTGGGGCAATAAAATCGTCGTGACCGGGTTCGAGCACCCCAGCGTGCAACGCCCCATCCGCGCCCTGAAGGACGAGGGCTTCACCGTTGTTGAGGTTCTGCCCGGCCCGGATGGCCGCATCGACACGCAAAAATTTTTGGCCGAGATCGACAAAAGCACCGTCCTTGCCGCCTGCATGGCCGTCAACAATGAGACCGGCGCGGTGCAGGATATCGCCGCTTTGGGCAAGGGCATCAAGACCCGCAACAGCCGCACCCACTTCCATGTGGACGCCGTGCAGGCGTGGCTGCGTATGCCTATTGACCTGCAAAAATGGCGTGAGGTCGATAGTTTGTCCGTCTCCGGCCACAAGGTACACGCGCCCAAGGGCGTGGGGGCGCTGTTCGTGCGGGACAGCCAGCGCCAGAACCTCAAGCCGCCCTACATCGGCGGCCACCAGGAGCGCGGCCTGCGCCCCGGCACCGAGAACACGCCCTACATCGTGGGCTTGGGCGTGGCGGCGGCCCAGGGTCAGCAAAAGCTGCGCACCCGCGCCGCCCACATTGCTGCGCTGAACCAACAGCTGCGCGCGGGCCTGGCCGCGCTGGACGGCATCACGCTGAACTCGCCCGAGGACGCGGTGGGGGAGATCGTGAACTTCTCCACCAACTGCATCAACAGTCAAACTTTTATCAATTATCTGAACACCCGCGCGGTCTATGTCTCGGGCGGCTCTGCCTGTGATAAGGGCGAGCCGAGCCACACCCTGCAGGCCATGGGCTGCGCCGATTTGACCGTGCGTACTGCCCTGCGCGTGAGCTTCTGTGCCGACAACACCGCCGAGGACGTGGACGCACTGCTGGATGGGGTAAGAGATGGGTTGAAGGAATTGCAGCATATTTGAACGGCTGCTGGTGGCGGCCTGAGGGCAGGCCGCCCTACGAACCCCTTTTCGGGCAAATCGTAGGGCGGGGTGCCCTCACCCCGCCGCAGACAGTAGGGGCGAGGCATGCCTCGCCCTCCGCCTTCCCGTTACAGTGCGTCTGCCGTAGAGCCGAGGGTCGGGCATACCCGACCCCTACCGTGCAGTCGCATATTTTGAAAGGAACTACAGAATGAAAGAAATCATCCTCGCCTATCAGGGCGAAATGACGCTGAAGGGCCTGAACCGCGGCAAGTTTGAAGCGCGGCTGGCAAAAATCATCCGCTGGCGGCTGGAGCCACTGGGCAAGTTCAAGGTCTACCAGGCCCAGAGCACCGTCTTTATCGAGCCAAAAGAGGACGGCCTTGATATGGACGAGGCATTCCGCCGCGTGTCCCATGTGTTCGGCATCGTCAAACTCAGCCGCGCTGTCGAGTGCCCCAAGGATTTTGATGCCATCTGCGAGACCGCCGAGGCCTACCTGGGCGAGACGCTGCGCGGCCTGCGCACCTTCAAGGTCGAGGCCAAGCGCGCCGACAAGGCCTACCCGATGAAAAGCCCCGAAATCTGCCGCGAGTTGGGTGCCTACCTGCTGGACAAGCACCACCACCTGCGCGTGGATGTGCACAACCCCCAGCTGGAAATCATGGTCGAGATTCGTGACCACGCCGCCTACGTCCACGGCCCCAAGGTCGAGGCTGCGGGCGGTCTGCCGGTGGGCACCAGCGGCCGCGCACTGAACCTGCTGTCCGGCGGCATTGACAGCCCCGTCGCTGCCTGGTGCATGGCCCGCCGCGGCCTGGCGCTGCACCACATCCACTTTGCCAGCCCGCCGTACACCAGCCTGCGCGCCAAGCTGAAAGTGCGCGATCTGGCGCGGGAAATCGTCGAGTACACCGGCAACTGCACGCTGTTTGTCGTGCCCTACACCAAGCCTCAGGAGTACATCCGCGACCACGCGCCCGACGTGCTGTTCACGGTTCTGATGCGCCGCAGCATGCTGCGCATTGCCAACCAGGTGGCGAAAAAGCTGGAATTGCAGGCCCTCATCACCGGCGAGAGCCTGGCCCAGGTCGCCAGCCAGACCATGGCCGCGCTGGCCTGCACTGACCAGGCCCAGGATCTGCCTGTGCTGCGCCCCTGCATCGGCATGGATAAAATCGAGATCATCAATATTTCGCGTAAGATCGGCACGTTTGAGACGTCTATTGAGCCGTATGAGGACTGCTGCACGATCTTTACCCCGCCGCACCCCAAGACGAACCCGACACTGGACGAAATTCTGGCTGCCGAGGCCGCTATGCCCGGTCTGGCCGCGCTGGAAGCCGAGGCCGCCGAGAATGTTGAAAAGATCTACATCCGCATGGGAGATGACGAACTGCTGTGACAGCTGAAATTATCTGCGTAGGTACGGAACTTTTGCTGGGAGATATCCTGAACACCAACGCGCAGTTTTTAAGCCGCGAGCTGGCCGAGCTGGGCATCAGCGTACTGCACCAGCACGTCATCGGAGACAATCCCGCCCGGCTGAAAGAGCTGGTTCTGCAGGCAAAAAGCCGCAGCGACCTGTTGATTTTTTCCGGCGGGCTTGGCCCCACCGAGGATGACCTGACCAAGGAGACGGTGGCCGAGGCCTTCGGCGATACGTTGGCATTTGACGAGACAGAGTGGCAAAAGATACTTGACTTTTTCGCCCGCACGAATCGCCGCCCGACGGAGAACAACCGCAAGCAGGCCATGTGCCCGACCAAGGGCCACAAGCTCATCAACGACCACGGCACCGCCCCCGGCGCTTGGTTCGAGGATGAGAACGGCCACTGCGCCGCGCTGATGCCCGGCGTACCCCGTGAGATGAAGGCCATGTGGGCTGAGCAGGTGCGCCCGATTTTGCTGCACCGCCAGAACTGCACGATCCACAGCCGCACGCTGCGGGTGCTGGGCGGCGAGAGCGCCATCGCCAGCAAGGTGGCCCCGCTGTTTGAAAGCACCAACCCCACCGCCGCCATCTACTGCAAGACCGGCGAGTGCGAGATCCGCGTGACGGCCCGCGAGGCCACCGAGCAGGCCGCCGAGGCCGCCTGCAATGCCCGCATTGCGGAGTTTAAAGAGATTCTCGGCGCAGCCGCCTACGATGTGGACGTGCCCGCGCTGGAATACACGGTGGTACGCGCTTTGCGGGAGCACGGCTTGCACGCCGCCGCGGCGGAGAGCTGCACCGGCGGCATGATCGCCGAGCGGCTGACCAACGTGCCCGGCAGCAGCGAGGTGTTCGGCTTCGGCTTTGTCACCTACGCCGAAGCCGCCAAGCAAAAGCTGCTGGGTGTGGACGCCGCCGTGATTGAAAAGTACAACGTTGTCTCCGGGCCTGTGGCCGCTGCCATGGCCTTTGGTGCTGCGCGGAAATCCGGCGCGGAGCTGGCTGTGGGCATCACCGGCCTGGCTGGGCCGGGCGGTGCGCTGCCCGGCAAGCCGGTGGGCACGGTCTACCTGGCTGGTGCCGACACCCGCACGAACACCGGGTATCTGATGCGCCTGACGCTGGGCGGCTACCAGGACCGCGCCATCATCCGCACCCGCGCCGCGCTCTACGCCCTGGATATGCTGCGCCGCATGGCGCTGGGCCTGGATGTGCCGGAGAGCGTGCGATTTACGCCGGAGACGGCGGATGACGAACTGGATATCTAAAACCCCAAGCCTTCCCCTTGAGGGGAAGGTGCCGCCGCAGCGGCGGATGAGGTGCGGGTTTCTGTCGCCGCCCGTTTGCGGGATATAACGGCAAGGCTGCCCCTCATCCGTCTGCGGTCGGGGCCGCAGACACCTTCAGTCTACGCGCTAAGAGCCGCCTACGGCGGTTGCGCTCCGACACGCGCCTGCGGGCGCAGCCCCAAAGGAAAAGGCAATTCAACATAAGAAAGGTTCCACCATGGTCAACACTCAACTGAAAATTCTGCGTGTTTTCGGGCCTACGGGCGCGGAGGTGTCCAGCGTACTGCGGCAGATCCGCGACGATGGCTGCCCCGGCCTGCGCCTGTTGGAGCGCGACGGCGAATTTGCCATCTGCGTGCAGGTCAGCGCCCCCAACCGCGCCATGGCGGAGCAATACTGTGACAAATGGGCCGCGCGGCTGCGGGCCAAGTTCGGCGACGATGTCTTTGCCGAGGGCGAAACGAGCTTGGCCCAGGCCACGCTGGATGCCTTGCTGGACAAGCGCAAGCTGCTGGTGGCTGTGGACGAGACGACAGGCCGCCTGCTGGGCGCACTTTTGCAGCCGCTGGCCCACAGCGAGGCCGTGTTCGACTTTGGCACCGAGAGCTACGCCGACCCGCAGAAAGCCCGCCGTATCGCCGTGCCGGAACAGCTGTTGAAGCGGTTCCCCGGCGATGTGGTGCAGGCCGCTGCAGGCCGCGCCCTGGCCGCCATGCAGGTGACCGGCGCGGACTACGCGGCTGCCTATATGCCCGCCAGCGTGGGCCAGTGCCCCTTTGTGCTGGTGTGCGACCGCCGCGGCGCGGTGGCCTGCGCCCTGCCGCCCGATATGAACGACACGTTCATCGCCAACCAGATTTTGGATCTGCTGCGCCGCCGCCTGTTCGGCTTGCAGCTGACCGACTCCTGCATCACCTTCCGCCCCGGGCACGACCGGCCGCTGCTTGTCGTGTCGGAGGCCGCCAAGAGCCGCGGCAATACGGTCCGGTTCTCGCTGCGCCGCCGCACGCCGCCCACCCGCGACGCCGACCATACGGCAGATTTTGAGCCGATGCTGGACTTTGACCGCCCAGTGGCCCCGCCGAAATTTGCCGCCCCTGCGCAGGAAGTGGAAGCAGCCGCGCCGGAGACGGACTCCGCCCCGCAGCACCGCACGCTGCGCCGCCACGAAGCCGCGCCCACCCCGCCGCCCGCGGCCCCGGCTGTGCCTGACCACGAGCCGACCGGTGTCATCCAATTCGAGAGTGACGACGCCCCGGCGGCGGAAGCGCCCGATCCGCTGTCAATCCAGACGGCTGGCCCCGAAAATGCCCGCCATGCCCGCATCCGCCGCGCCCGGCCTGTGACCGCTGACCCAGCCCCCAGCGTGCCGCTGATGCCGGTGGAGACCGAGCCGCAGGCTGCGCCGCGCTCGGTGCTGGACGATGATATCCCCGATTTCTCCGCTGACCTTGACCCCGCCGCCATTGCCGCCGCCCAGGCCGCCGATGACGCCGCCGAGGCCGCAGGCAAGAGCGCCAGCGTTGAGGACTTTACCCGCGCGGCGACCCAGCTGTTTGACACCAGCGCCATTGAGGAGGCTGCCCGGGAAAAAGCAAAGCCCCGCAAAAAGCGCAAAAAGAACGCAGATTCGGACGCCGACCTGCCCTCGAAGCAGCCCGCACCGCCCAGCATCAAAAACCGCAGTTTGGAAATTATTGAAAAGAGCGAGCGCCGCCGCAGACGCACGGTCACGCTGATCCTGGTCGTGCTGCTGCTGGCTGTGCTGGCCGGTGCCGGGGCGCTGTGGGTGTTCTTCCGCAATGATCTGGGTGCCAGCCCTGCCGCCAAGAGCTACGGCACGGCGCTGTACGATTCCACCGCCGAGAGCTATCTTGACAAGGCGCTGGACCGCCGCGCAGGTGTGGTGGCCTACCTGGGCTGGCCCGGCTTTGATGGCGCGTTGGTCTACTCTGCCGACACGCCCACGCCCGAAACGCCGGAATCCGGCGCAGAGCCGGGGTCCATCGTCCGTTTTGCCACCCCCAGCGCCCTGGACGCCGCCACCCCCGGCAACACCGTGTTGGAATGCACCGGTGACGACTACAAGGCGCTGGCCGACCAGGACACACTGAAACAGAACGGCGGCTTCACGCTGTATACGGCAGACCGCACCTACCGCTTCAAAGCGCTGGCGGTCTACTACTACGATCCCGCCGAGCAGGGCGAAGGCGCGTTTGACCTGTATGGCAGCACCGACCTGTCCAACTATTACGATTACCTGACCTTTGTGGCGGGCATCCAGGCCCGCAGCCTCTTTGACACCGGGGTGGAGGTGGGTGACGAGTCCCACTTCCTGACCGTGACGACCCAGAGCAGCGAGAACGGTGCGCTGCTCTGCATCACGGGCCGCCTGGTCGAGGACGGCGAGGCCGAGGTGCTGAACACCGCTGCCTTTACCGCCACAGAGGAGCCGCTGCTGACGGCGGCCCAGTACCAGAGCAAGGGCCAGCCGATGCCCACGGTCAGCGCCCTGATGCGGACCAGCGTGGAGCGCTATGCCCAGCAGAGCGCCGCCACCCAGGCCGCCCGCAAGAGCAGCGGCACGGCCCGGGACGACACCACCGACGCCGCCGATCTGGCCCAGCGCGCCGACGAATTGCAGAACATCACCGACAGCCTGCTGGCCAGCACCGACAAGATGCTCAAGGGCCTGACCGATGTGGCAGGCTCGACGAACGCTGTGGAGACGGACCTGAACAAGGGTGCCGAGGGCACGCTGCCCGAGCAGACGGTCACAGTGGACCAGATCAAGGTGACGGCCACGCCGGCCCCTACCGACGCCCCGACGCCCGAACCTACCGAGGCCCCGGCGTCGGACGCCAACAGCGAACCGACCCCGACGGAAGCGCCGACCCAGGCCCCGCAGCCCGACAACAGCACCGGCACTGAGGGCGAGACCATCAACGTGACGATGAACGGCACGGCCCAGACGATGGACCTGGTGCGCTGCCTGGCGATGGTGGCCCAGAACGAACTTGGCCCCAACGCCCCCGCCGAAGCCTACAAAGCCCAGTGCGTGGCGACCCACTGCTGGATTTTAAGCCAGTCGGGCTATCCGTCGGTGCTGGGTGCAGAGCCGGGCGCAGCTGCGCTGGCCGCTGCCCAGGAGGTTGCCCATGTGCTGGTGACTTACAATGGGCAGGTCTGCTTCACGCCGTATTTCGCCTCTGCCAGCACGGGTACAGCCTCGTCTGCCGAGGTCTGGGGCGGTGAACGCGCCTGGCTGCAGGCCGTGGACAGCCCCTACGACCAGCAGGTTTCCAGCAACTGGAACACCAACGGCAATTCCAGCGGCACGGCCCGCTTCTCCCGCGAGACACTGGAGAACCGCATCCGCGACGAGCTGGGCATCGACCTGGCAGGCGTGGACCCCAACAGCTGGTTCACCATCAAGAACGCCAACCAGTACGGCTGGGTCGCCAAGATTCAGGTCGGCCCCGATGGCAACAGCGAGACGGTCAGCGGCCGCTGGTTCCGGGAAAACCTGCTGGCCCGCCAGAGTGTGGATGGCCGCAGCCTGCGCAGCCAGTGCTTCACGGTCAGCTATGACGCCGATCTGGATTGCTTTATCTTTGATGTGTACGGTTACGGCCACGGCTGCGGCATGAGCCAATGGGGTGCCATCGGTTACGCCCGCAACGGCTGGAGCTATCAGGATATTTTGACGCATTATTTCGTTGGTACGACGATTACGACGTATTGATAGTACAGAAAAAGAGCGTGTGCAAGAAATGGCACACGCTCTTTTTTTGGCAGTAACATCCACCGCACGGCGGGAATCCCTCCGACCTCGCTTCGCTCGGCCACCTCCCTTTGACAAGGGAGGCTTTAAAGGCCCCCTCGTTAAAGGGGGCTGTCACCGAAGGTGACTGGGGGATTCCGCCGCGCGGTGGTTATAGCAACTCCTCCCCATCCAGCACCGCTTTCACCAGTACGTCCCCCTCATACGTCAATTCCAGATGGAAAAACGGTGCATCCTCAGCCAGCAGCTTAAAGAAAATTTTATCCCCCTGCCAAATCGGCAAATCCTGCACAGCATTCTTGTCCACCCACTCTAAACATCCCTCGTCGCAGTCTGTCATCACGCCGGAAAAATCCGTGCAGGTGTACAGGTGCATCCGCTCGGCGGGCCAGGGGTCACAGTAAAAATCCACGATGCCGCGATAGACAGGCGTGTGCATCGTCAGGCCGGTCTCTTCGCGCACCTCGCGCAGGGCGCAAGTCAGCGCATCCTCGCCCGGCTCAAACTTGCCGCCGACGCCGACCCACTTGTCGTGGTTGACGTCGTTTTTCTTTTTGACGCGGTGCAGCATCAGGTACGCGCCGTCTTTTTCGAGATAGCAAAGGGTGGTTTGCAGTAAATCCATAGGGAACTCCTTACATATTTTGTATGAATCCGCAGATACTACCATAAAAAACCAGGGAGGATTCTGTATGAGAGCGACAGGAATTGTGCGGCGCATCGATGAATTGGGCCGGGTGGTCATCCCGAAGGAGATACGCCGTACCCAGCGCATCCACTCGGGCGACGCACTGGAAATTTTTACCGATGGCAAAGGGGAAGTTGTCTTTAAAAAGTATTCGCCGCTGGCAGAGCTGGGCGAGCCTGCCGCCGCCTACGCCGATGTGCTGGCCCGGCGGCTGGGCTGTGGTGTGGCTGTCTGTGACCGGGAAAAGATCGTGGCCGCCGCCGGGGCGGGCAGAAGTGAGCTGCTGGGCGAGCCGCTGCCGCCTGAGTTGGACGCCCTGCTGGCCCGCCGCAAGCTGTACACCGCACCGGAAGAGCCGCTGCACCGGGTCGCGTTGGGCAGCCGCTGGCTGCTGTGCGCTGCGCCGGTTTTGGTGCATGGCGATATTGAGGGCGGCGTGCTACTGCCGGGCATGCGCCGGGATGCCGTACCCGACCCCGAGACCATCCGCGCCGCCGCCACCGCCGCCGAGTTTTTAGCGCGATGGATGGGGGAGTGACGGGGTGCCTGAATGCACACCGTCATGTAGGGGCCGGGCATGCCCGGCCCTCAGCTTTCCCGCAAGCGACCGTTTTCCGTACAAGTGCAGGCCGGGCATAACCGGCCCCTACATATATAATAGGTAAGAACCCTGCCGTGATTGTGACGAAACTGTTAAACTTACAAAAAAAATCGGAAAAACCCCTTGACAGTTTGCAAAACGGGAATATAATTAACTTAGCACTCAGAGATAAAGAGTGCTAAACAAAACCGAAAGCAAACCAAAGGAGATGAGCAGCATGGCCATGGACGCGCGCAAGCAGCGTATACTGGAAGCCATTGTTGCCCTGTATGCCAACGGCGGCGAACCGGTCGGTTCGGGCCTGCTGGCAAACTACTTTGACATGGCACTGTCCAGTGCAACGCTGCGCAACGAGATGGCGGCGCTGACTAAGCTGGGCCTGCTGGAACAGCCCCACACCAGTGCGGGCCGTGTACCCAGTGCCCAAGGCTATCGCTACTACCTCGACCACCTGATCGATGCGCCGAAGGCCAGCGCCCTGCCGGATGCCGACCGCCGCCACATCGATGACCTGTTCGCCGCCATGGATGCCGAGCCGGAAAAGCTCGTGCCCGCTGCAGCCCGCAGTTTGGCTGATTTGACTGGCTGCGCCGCTGCCGCCACCACGCCCCAGGCCCCGGATCTCTGCATCGCCCACTTTGAGGTTGTGCAGGTCGGGCGGTACAGCGCGGCGGTGCTGGCAGTCACCAGCGCAGGCGGGGTGCGTACCCGCGTGGCCCGCGTCGATACCGGCCTGTCCCGGGACGACGCCGCCAACATCGCGCAGCTGCTCAACCGGGGGCTTACGTTTGTAGCCCCGCAGGACCTCAGCCCCATGCTGATGGCCAGCCTGGTGCTGGCCGCAGGTGAGCGGCTCAGCCCCGTGATCATGGCCGCGCAGGCGCTTGTCACCACCGGCCCGCAGGCCTGCCTGGAAGGCGCACAATACCTGGCAAAGATGCCGGATGTCCGCCAGAACCTTGGCACGCTGCTGGAGATTTTCTCCGACAACGAGGCCGCTACCGAGCTGATCCGCCCCGAGGGAAGCCGCGTTACGGCCACCCTGGGCTGCGATCTGGACCCGGCCATGCCGGGCTGCTGCATCGTCAGCAAGCGGTATCTGGCGGGCGGCGGGCTGACAGGCTCGGTGGCGCTCATCGGTTCCACCCGCATGGAATACGAGCGGCTGCTGCCGATCCTCGACTACTTTGCCGCAAAGCTAGGGCAGAGTATGGCCGGGCAGGGCCAATAATTGGAAAGAAGGAGACCCGCAATGAGCCACGAAAAAGAAACCAAGCAGACGCCCGCCGCAGAGACCAAGGCGCCTGAGACCGAGGCCAAGGCCCCTGAGCAGGAGGCCCCCAAGGCCGAGAAGCCCGAGGCAAAGCACGAGGGTAAGCACCACCACGAGACAGCGGCCTTGCAGGCTAAGCTGGACGAGGCGGAGAAAAAGAACGAGGAGCTGAAAAACCAGCTGCTGCGCACCGCCGCCGAGTATGATAACTACCGCAAGCGCAGCCAGCGCGAGGCCGACCAGAAGTTCAACGACGGTGTGTCCCACGCTGTGACCCAGATTTTGGGCATCCTGGACACGCTGGATATGGCTGCCAACGCCGCCTGCACCGACGAGAACTACAAGAAGGGCGTCATGATGACGCTGGACAAGGCCGCCAAGGCCCTGGAAACGCTGAACATCACCGAGATCGAAGCGCTGAACCAGCCGTTTGACCCCAACTTCATGAACGCCGTTTCGCAGGCCCCCGCCGC
>OBHX01000837.1_pt1 | contig 28056 bp, 27 predicted proteins | sample 1519331 | NCBI WGS metagenome assembly OBHX01 (sample SAMEA2602897, study PRJEB22501) | metagenome
CCGTGCTATCTTGAGGAGGAAGATGGCGCTGCCCCGTCGGCGGGCCAGCCGGCGTGGGGTGGGGCGCCGGGGCGAAAAAGCGGGACGAAATGCCCGCCGGGCGGTCCAAGGTGGGGGGGGGGCGGACTTGGGGGGGGACGCGGTGCGGGGGTGGAAACATTCCCCCCCCCCCTTTACCCCCACCGACGTGGTTACCGCCACTACCATCGGTGTCATTTCCGAGGGACGGACCTATGAGGGCGGCCTTCTGCTGCCGGGGGTCAACGTCTCTTTGGAGGCCCTCTCCCGGCGGGCGGCCCAGCTCCCGGCCATTTCCCTTCAGGCCCCGAAAAACCTGATCGGCAAAAGCACGGAGGACTGTATGCGCTCTGGCATCGTATACGGCACCGCCGCCATGCTGGACGGCATCATCGACCGCATCCGGGGGGAATTTCCCGGAAAGGAGCTGCACATCGTGGCCACCGGCGGCAGCGCGCCCTTTATCGTGAAATTCTGCCGGAATAAGATCCTTTACGATAAAACACTGCTGATGAAGGGCTTGTGGGCCATCTATAAGAGAAACCAGTAAATCGGAAAAATGAAAAGAAAGCAGTAAAGCAACAAATCAGCCGCCTGATGGAGTATCCATCAGGCGGCTGCGTTTTACAATTCTAAAGGGGAGACTTACTTTACCAGAACCTTCTTCAGCTTGGCGAAGCGGGGCAGGGAATCCACCTTGGGCAGGTTGGGCTCACCCTGGATCAGGGGCAGCACATAGTCGATGAAGGGCTGCTCCACGCCGTTGTGCTCCTTGTTGATCCACTCCAGAGGAACCTTCTTCTCCGTGTTGGCCACGTCGGTGAGGTTCAGCAGCTCCGTCTTGCAGACGTACTTGCCGTTGTCACGGGTGCACTGGAAGCCGACCATCTTATCGGTAATGCCGGCCACGGCGTTCTCCACGGCGGCCTTACCGCTCATGACGGACTCCTCAATGTCGGTTTCGGAGGCCAGATGTGCGCCGCAGCGCTGCAGCAGGCTCAGCTCGATGCCGCGGACCTTGGCGCCGGTCTTTTCCTTGACCACAGAGGCCAGGTGAGCAGCCAGACCGCCCAACTGAGCGTGGCCGAAGCCGTCGGTGGCAGAGGTCTTTGCCTCAGAGACGAAGGTGCCGTCAGCATAGTGGATACCCTCGGAAACGGCCACCATGCAGTTGCCCTTTTCCCTATAGATGCGGTCCACGTCGGCCAGGAACTTGTCCATGTCGAAGTCCACCTCGGGGAGGTACACCAGGTCGGGACCTGCGCCGTAAGCGGTAGCCAGAGCAGCAGCGCCAGCCAGCCAGCCGGCGTGACGGCCCATGATCTCCATGATGCAGACCATGCCGGTGTCATAGACGCGGGCGTCCTGATAGACCTCCATGCAGGAGGTGGCGATGTACTTGGCAGCGGAAGCGAAGCCGGGGCAGTGGTCGGTGCCGAACAGATCGTTGTCGATGGTCTTGGGCACGCCCATCACGCGGCAGTCATAGCCGACCTTCTGCATATACTTGGAGATCTTGTTGCAGGTGTCCATGGAGTCGTTGCCGCCGTTATAGAAGAAGTAACGGACGTCATACTTCTTGAAGATCTCCAGAATGCGCTTGTAATCCGTGTCATCCACATCGGGGTCCGCCATTTTATAGCGGCAGGAACCCAGAGCAGAGGAAGGAGTGTACTTCAGCAGCTCCAGCTCGGCGGGGTCCTCCTGACCCATGTCGAACAGACGGTCATTCAGAACACCCTTGATGCCGTGCTCTGCACCCAGGACCCGGGTGATGTTGGGGTTCTTCAGGGCAGTTGCGATCACGCCGTAGGCACTGGCGTTGATAACGGAAGTGGGACCGCCGGACTGACCGAAGATACAGGCGCCTTTCAATTCGCTCATATGAAAATCCTCCTGACGATTCAAAATAAGATACCTGTATCATATCATCGAAATTTTAGAAAGTAAATACTTGCAATTTATTTTTTTTGTGATATTATGATAAAAGAAAAACGTTTTCCTCCCAGAAATCTAAAAAATTGTCAATATGTTCACAAGGGCTTCCGGGATGAAAAACGGATAGATCCCCAAATAGAAAGTTATATTTTATAGGAGGATGTTCGTATGCCACTGGTTACTTCTACTGAAATGTTCAAGAAAGCCTATGATGGCGGCTATGCCATCGGCGCGTTCAACGTCAACAATATGGAGATCGTGCAGGGCATCACCGAGGCTTGCCAGGAGGAGCACGCTCCCGTGATCCTGCAGGTTTCCAAGGGCGCCCGCGCCTATGCCAACCACACCTATCTGGTGAAGCTGGTTGAGGCCGCTGTAGAGTGCTGCCCCGATATCCCCATCGTTCTGCATCTGGACCACGGCCCGGACTTCGAGACCTGCAAGAGCTGCATTGACGGCGGCTTCACCTCCGTCATGATCGATGCTTCCGGCAAGCCCTTTGCCGAGAACATCGAGATCACCAAGAAGGTTGTAGAGTATGCCCACGATCACGGCGTTGTGGTCGAGGCCGAGCTGGGCACTCTGGCCGGCATCGAGGACGAGGTCAAGGTCGCCGCTCACGAGGCCTCCTATACCCGCCCCGAGGAGGTCGAGGAGTTCGTGTCCAAGACCGGCTGCGACTCTCTGGCCATCGCCATCGGCACCTCTCACGGCGCTTATAAGTTCAAGCCCGAGCAGTGCACCCGCAATGAAAAGGGCATTCTGGTTCCCCCTCCCCTGCGTTTCGACGTTCTGGAAGAGGTCTCCAAGCGCCTGCCCGGCTTCCCCATCGTGCTCCACGGCTCTTCTTCCGTGCCTCAGGAGTATGTGAAGATGGTCAACGAGTTCGGCGGTCAGATGCCCAACGCCATCGGCGTGCCCGAGGAGCAGCTGCGTCAGGCTGCCAAGCTGTCCGTCTGCAAGATCAACATCGACTCTGACCTGCGTCTGGCCATGACCGGCACCATCCGTAAGTTCATGGCAGAGCATCCCGATAAGTTCGATCCCCGCGAGTACCTGAAGCCCGCCCGTGCCAACATCAAGGAGCTGGTCCGTCACAAGCTGGTGGACGTCCTCGGCTGCGCCGGCAAGGCCTGATTTGGTTTTATCTGATTGATTTTACCCCAAACGCACCGGGAGACAGTGTCTCCCGGTGCGTTTTTGTCAAATCGCCAGCTTTTGCGAATGATAACGCTCTTGCACATTCCGGTACCCTATATTATAATGTAAGGGCATTTGCAATAAACGAAAAGGAATGTGGCTATGTTTAAGATCTTGAAAACAGCGGGGAAGGCCCGGCGGGGCGAATTCTCCTGCGCCCATGGCGGCACGGTGCAGACCCCGGTGTTTATGAATGTGGGTACGCAGGCGGCCATCAAGGGCGGCGTTTCGGCGTTGGATTTGAAAAATGTGGGCTGCCAGATCGAGCTGTCCAACACCTACCACCTGCATCTCCGTCCCGGTGACAAGGTGGTGCGGCAGATGGGCGGCCTCCATAAATTTATGAATTGGGATGGGCCAATCCTCACGGACTCCGGCGGGTTTCAGGTGTTTTCGCTGGCCTCTCTGCGGAAGATCAAGGAGGAGGGCGTCACCTTCGCCAGCCATATCGACGGGCACCGGATCTTTATGGGTCCGGAGGAATCCATGCAGATCCAGTCCAATCTGGGCAGCGACATCGCCATGGCCTTTGACGAGTGCGTGGAGAACCCGGCCCGGTATGAGTACGCCAAGGCATCGGTGGAGCGGACCCTCCGCTGGCTCCAGCGCTGCAAGGTGGAGCATGACCGGCTCAACAGTCTGCCGGACACGGTGAACCCCCATCAGATGCTGTTCGGCATCAACCAGGGCGCCACCTTCGCGGATCTTCGGGCCTGGCATATGCAGGAGATCGCCAAGATCGACTGCGACGGCTACGCCATCGGCGGTCTGGCGGTGGGCGAGCCGGCGGAGATCATGTACGAGATGATCGACGTGGTGGAGCCCTTTGCCCCCAAGGAGAAGCCCCGGTATCTCATGGGCGTGGGAACCCCCAGCAACATCATTGAGGCCGTGGCCCGGGGCGTGGACTTCTTCGACTGCGTGATGCCCTCACGGAACGGCCGTCACGGAAAGCTCTTTACCTGGGAGGGCACCGTGAACATCATGAACGAGAAGTATATCACCGATGACCGGCCCATCAGCGAAAGCTGCAACTGCCCGGTGTGCCGGAGCCATTCCCGGGCCTACCTGCGCCACCTGTTCAAGGCGGACGAGGTGCTGGCCCTGCGTCTGGCGGTGCTGCACAACCTCTGGTTCTACAACGAACTGATGGCCAAGATCCGGGAGGCCCTGGACAACGGCACCTTTGCCGACTTCCGGGAGAAATACAGTGGCAATCTCGAAAAACGGGCCTGATTTAGAACGGTTTTGCCTGCTGCGGTCGGTAAGAGGACTTGACAAACCGGCGGTTTGCGCATAAAATAAATCCGTTATCGACTGAGATGGGGAAAAAGCCCTGGTATCCCGCCTTCAGAGAGCCGGCGTTTGCTGCAAGCCGGTGGGGGAGCCTGGGAGGACTGGCCCCGGAGTCTTTCGCCTGAACAGCAGTAGGGCGGAACGGCTGGCATCGTTATCTGCCGCACCGAGCGCCGGGAAACCGGCGGAAACAGGGTGGTACCGCGTTTTCAACGCCCCTGAGCCGTAAGGCTTAGGGGCGTTTTCTTTATTCGGCGGAAAGCGTGAGGTGTTGCAGAATGAAAAAGCTGTGGGATTCCCCCGTTTCTTTTCTGGCCTATGGCGTTCCCTATGCGTATCTGGGATTTTGGGGACATGGGGAAACGGGCGGAGCATTGGCGAATTTCCTGTCTATCATCGGCGTGATTACGCTGATGAAATGGGCATACCATAAAAACAGCCTGAAAGCCCTGTTTTTGGGAAACGCTCTGTCCCTGCTGGTATCCTGTGCCTGCCTGTCCGTGTTCGGAACGGAGAAATGGGGCGGGACCTTTGAACCCGCGACGGCTTTTCAGATGCTGTGCGCGGCAGCGTTGCTCGCACTGGCTGTTCAGTTGGTCTGGTGGCGCGTCAAGCGGCGGACACAAAAGCGGTCCTGAGATCAAATCGATCAAAATGCAGAACATTTCAGATAAAAGGAGTCAACCATGAAGTACGATTTTACAGCCATTGAAAAGAAATGGCAGGAGAAGTGGCTGGAGGAAAAGCCCTTCACCGCCGTCACCGGGGACAAGACCCGGGAGAAGTTCTACGGCCTCATCGAGTTCCCCTATCCCTCCGGTCAGGGCCTCCACGTGGGCCACGCCCGTCCCTTCACCGCCATGGACATCATCTGCCGCAAGAAGCGGATGCAGGGCTACAACGTGCTGTTCCCCATCGGCTTTGATGCCTTTGGCCTGCCCACGGAGAACTACGCCATCAAGAACCACGTCCACCCCGCCATCGTCACCAAGCAGAACATCGCCAACTTCACCAAGCAGCTTCACATGCTGGGCTACTCCTTCGACTGGGACCGGGTGGTGGACACCACGGACCCCAGCTACTACAAGTGGACCCAGTGGATCTTCCTCCAGCTGTTCAAGAAGGGCCTGGCCTACAAGGCATCCATGCCCGTGAACTGGTGCACCAGCTGCAAGTGCGTGCTGGCCAACGAGGAAGTTGTGGAGGGCGTCTGCGAGCGCTGCGGCAGCGAGGTCATCCGCAAGGAGAAGAGCCAGTGGATGCTGGCCATCACCAAGTATGCCGACCGCCTCATCGACGATCTGGACGATGTGGACTATATCGAGCGGGTCAAGATCCAGCAGCGCAACTGGATCGGCCGCAGCGAGGGTACTGAGGTGGACTTCACCGCCACCAACGGCGACAAGCTGACGGTCTACACCACCCGGTGCGACACCCTGTTCGGTGTGACTTATATGGTCATCTCTCCCGAGCATCCCTACCTCGCCCAGTGGAAGGATCAGCTGACCAACTGGGACGCTGTGGAGGATTACCGGCAGGAGGCTGCCCGGAAGTCCGACTTCGAGCGCGGCGAGCTGAACAAGGAAAAGACCGGCGTCCGGCTGGAGGGTATCGAGGCCGTCCACCCCGTCACCGGTAAGCACATTCCCATTTTCGTTTCCGACTATGTGCTGATGGGCTACGGCACCGGCATCGTCATGGGTGTGCCCGGCCACGATCAGCGCGACTGGGACTTTGCCACAGCCTTCGGCCTGCCCATCGTGGAGGTGGTCAAGGGCGGCGACGTGACCAAGTGCGCCTTCGCCCTGAAGGACGATACCGGCATCATGGTCAACTCCGACTTCCTCAACGGCCTCACCGTCAAGGAGGCTATCCCTGCTATGAAGAAGTGGGTCACGGAGCATGGCATCGGCCGTCCCAAGACCAACTTCAAGCTCCGTGACTGGGTGTTCAGCCGTCAGCGCTACTGGGGCGAGCCGATCCCCCTGGTGAAGTGCGAGAAGTGCGGCTGGGTGCCCCTGCCGGAAGAGCAGCTGCCGCTGCTGCTGCCGGAGGTGGAAAGCTACGAACTCACCGATGACGGCGAATCTCCCCTGTCCAAGATGACCGACTGGGTGAACACCACCTGCCCCAAGTGCGGCGGCCCTGCCCAGCGTGAAACGGATACCATGCCCCAGTGGGCCGGCTCCTGCTGGTACTTCCTGCGGTATATGGACCCCCACAATGACAAGGCACTGGCCAGCAAGGAGGCGTTGGACTACTGGTCCCCCGTGGACTGGTACAACGGCGGCATGGAGCACACCACGCTGCACCTGCTGTACTCCCGCTTCTGGCATAAGTTCCTCTATGACATCGGCGCCGTGCCCACCAAGGAGCCTTACGCCAAACGCACCAGCCACGGCATGATCCTGGGCGAGGGCGGCGAGAAGATGTCCAAGTCCCGGGGCAATGTGGTGAATCCCAACGACATTGTGGCCCAGTACGGCGCGGACACCATGCGTCTGTATATCATGTTCGTGGGCGACTTCGAGCAGGCGGCTACCTGGTCCACCGACGCGGTGAAGGGTTCCAAGCGCTTCCTGGATAAGGTCTGGAATCTGGCGGAGACCGCCGCTGACAGTCAGGAATTGACCCCCGCCAACGAGGCCATCCTCCACAAGACCATCAAAAAGGTCACGGACGATATCGACACCCTGAAGATGAACACCGCCATCGCAGCCATGATGACTGCCGTCAACGAAATGACCGCCAACGGCGTGACTCGGGGCGATCTGGGCATCCTGCTGCGGCTGCTGAATCCCTTTGCCCCCCACATCACCGAGGAGCTGTGGGAGCAGTTGGGCTTTGCCGCACAGACCGGTAAGATGTGCTGCCAGGCGGAGTGGCCGGTGTATGACGCCAGCAAGACCGTGGCTTCCTCTGTGGAGATGGCCATTCAGGTCAACGGCAAGATGAAGGGCACCGTCACCGTGGCTGTGGACAGCGACGAGGAGACCGTCAAGGCCGCCGCGCTGTCTGTGGACAAGGTGCAGAAGGCTACCGAGGGGATGCAGATCGTCAAGACCATTCTGGTCAAGAACCGTCTGATCAACCTGATCGTAAAGCCCCAGTAAGGGAAAACGATCGGCTCAAATGCGGGAAACCATCAAATTTTTCGGATTCGAGAAAAAATCCTTGACTTTCTTCTGATTATTTCCTATAATGATGTACGTTAAGGCTATACGTAGCCCCTAAGCATCCAGGATCAAGCCGGATGTCTCGGAGGGAGGGAAATATAAATGTCTGAGATTCATGTCAAGGAAGGCGAATCCATCGATAGCGCACTGAAGCGTTTTAAGCGTAGCTGCGCTAAGGCAGGCGTTATCGCCGAGGTTCGCAAGAGAGAGCATTATGAAAGCCCCAGCGTGAAGCGTCGCAAGAAGTCTGAGGCCGCTCGTAAGAACAAGAAGCGTTTCTACTAAGAAGCAAAAGTACCGCACCGAGAGGTGCGGTACTTCTTTTTTACTTGCGGCGGAACAGCGAGTCAGCGATGTCGCAGACCTCCGGCCACTGGAAAAACGCGGCGGCCACGCCCAACTGCCGCCCAAGACGCAGCTTTTGCCGCAGCGTGTCGGCGTCATCAAAGAGGATGAAGTGGGATTCACCGTTCTTGGCATAAGTGAAGTAGCGGGCAAACAGGTCTTTGGAAAAAAACACGGCGGGCTGATGCTCCCTTATAAGCGCGTCCAGCGCCGCCTGCGTCAGCGGCTCTCCCTGACCGCTCCGGGCGGGGAGACGGAAGTCCATCCGCAGCCGCTGGAGGTCAAAGACCACATTCCGCCCGCCGCCGTAGCGGGCGAGCTCTTCCCGGATGTGGGTTTCAAAGCTGCCGCCGGAGATGGCTGTGTTCACAATAACGGTGGGATGCTCCGCCGCCCCGGCGTAGGACGGGGGAAGGCAGAAGAACTTTCGGCTTTTGGCGCACTGCTGCCCCAATAGGGCAGCAAAGCGGCGGCGATCCTCCCGGGACGGCTCGTCAAAATCCAGAACGATTCCGCCATAGCTGCGGCGGGCGCATTCCCGGAGCACGGCCTCGGCCAGTGCCGCCGGGTGGTCAATGGACGGCGCGGAACGGTCACTGAGAACCAGCAGCCCCGGCAACGGGGCCATCGGCCCGGACCGGGCCGGTGTCAGTAAATTCCGACTCAACAGGGAGGATCCCTCCCCGATGCGGTAGGCGGCGTGGGCCAGTCCCGCCGGATAGGCGGAGGCGGTTCGCGTGTCCTCCGGTCGGACGGTCAAATAGAGCTGCATGGCGGTTCCCCCTTGTGAAGCGGCCAGAATTCTGGTATACTGCATTTATTCTTATGTGAGAGGAGGGCGGCTTATGCTGACGCCGGACATTCTTTTTGACAGCTACCGGGACATCACCCCCGCCTTTCTGCAAAGTCAGGGCGTGACGCTGCTGCTGACGGATCTGGACTACACGTTGGCACCCAAGGCGGTCCGCCGCCCGGATGACGCCCTGCGCCAGTGGATCGACGGCTTGAAGGACGCCGGGATCACCGTGATGATCGTGTCGAACAATCGCTCCGGCGTTCGCGTGACTGAGTTCTGCGGAGATCTGGGCATCGGCTATCAGGGCCATGCCGGAAAGCCCAGTCCAAAGGGCCTGCGGGCCGCTATGGAGCGAACAGGAACAGATCCGGCCCACACCGCCATGCTGGGAGATAAGCTGTTGACCGATATGCTGGCGGCCCACCGGGCGGGCGTCCGGGCATGGATGGTGGAGCCGCTGGGGGGACCTGTGGGACTGTGGAACCGTGTTCTGCACCTGCTGCAGCGCCCGTTTAAAAGGGCCTGCCCCTATAAATACCAAAAAAATCCGGGGGAAAACACAAAATAACCGGAAAACCACTTGCAATAACGGACAAGATAGGGTAAAATATCATCGGTCAAATTATATAAGACAGGAAAGAATTGAGAAAATGTCCACTTCACGGTCGTTTTCTCGTAAAGATTTGTGAGGAGGATTTAACTATGCCTATTTCTGCAGGCGATTTCCGTAAGGGTGTTGTATTTGAGATGGACGGTAAGCCCATGCTGGTCGTGGACTTCCAGCATGTCAAGCCCGGCAAGGGCGCCGCTTTCGTGCGTACCAAGTACAAGAACGTGATGACCGGCGCGATCCGTGAGGAGTCCTTCAACCCCAGCGCCAAGTTTGAGAACGGCACTGTGGAGCGCAGAAACGCCGAGTACAGCTACAATGACGGCGATCTGTACTACTTCATGGACCCCGAGACTTATGACATGACCCCGCTGAACAAGGACGTTCTGGGCGACGGCTTCCAGTTCGTCAAGGAGAACACCATGTGCACTCTGGTCAGCTACAAGGGCAGCGTGTTCAGCGTGGAGGCTCCCAACTTCATGGAGCTGGAAGTCACTGCTACCGAGCCCGGCGTGAGAGGCGATACCGCCACCAACGTCACCAAGCCCGCCACTCTGGAGACCGGCGCCATCATCAAGGTGCCTCTGTTCATCAACGAGGGCGAGAAAATCCAGGTGGATACCCGCACCGGCGAGTATCTGGGCCGCGTGAAGGAATAAGTTTTGAAGGGGGGATTATAACGATAATCCCCCCTTTTGAGGCGATTGATAAAGCGGTAGATTTTCCGCGACGGTAAGGAAGGGTGTGCGCGGGAAACCCAAGAAGGGATACACCGTCGGCTCAAGCCAAACAGCGGATACTGTGTATCCGCTGTTTGGGAGCCTTCTTCGAAACAGGCTCGCTACATCCGCCACTGGCGGCGCTTCGCCTGTTTCCCTGCGCCATTAAAATCCTGCATTTTCAGAGCTTTTAAAAGCTCTGAAAATGGTCTCAGCGGGGCAAAAAGGATTTTTTGACACGCTGAAGGGGGGATTATAACGATAATCCCCCCTTTATTTCCAAGATTGATATTTTGAAAGGAGCGATCACTATGGAGATCACTGAGAAGGTTGCGTATCTGAAGGGCTTGATGGAAGGCATGAAGATCGACACGGAGACCAACGAGGGCAAGATCCTGTCCGCTATGGTGGACATTCTGGAGGACATCGGTCTGGAGCTGGAGGACCTGTGGAACGCGCAGGGCGAGCTGGAGGACGGTCTGGACGTTGTCAGCGATGATCTGGAGGATATCGAGGACATCGTGTATGACGAGGATGACGAGGAGTCTTTCGATGACGAGTACTATGAGGATGACGCCGAAGAGGACGAGGACTGCTACGCCACCACCTGCCCCACCTGCGAGGAGACCATCTACTTCGACGAGTCCGTGCTGGAGGATGGCGAGGTCATCTGCCCCAACTGCGGTGAGAAGCTGGAGTTCGACATGAGCTCTCTGGAAGAGGACTCTGACGACGATCAGGAGTAAATCCGATCCGATCCAATATGAAACAGCTCCCCGGTGAATACCGGGGAGCTATTTTTCTTACTGATAAAACGGTGAATTCTCCGCTATGGTAAGGAAGGGTGTGCGCGGGAAACCCAAGAAGGGATACACCGTCGGCTCAAGCCAAACAGTGAATACTGCGTATCCGCTATTTGGGAGCCTTCCTCGAAACAGGCTTGCTTCATCCGCCACCGGCGGCGCTTCGCCTGTTTCCCTGCGCCATTAAAATCCCGCATTTTCGGAGCTCTCATATAGTTCCGAAAATGTTCAGCGGGGCGAAAGAAGTTCGCCCCGCTGACAGCTCCCCGGTGAATACCGGGGAGCTGTTTTGCTTGATTTCCTTTGCGGATGCATAAAATTAGTTGATGCAATGACTTTAAAGCTGTATTACTTTACAGATTTCTGCCGCAGGCTACAAAGTCCGGCACCGATAGCGGTAGCGAAGGTGGCGCTTTCCGGGATCACGTAATGGATGCCGTAGAGCTTTTCGAAAGCCGCAAAGTTTGGCTCCGCCTGATCCAGCGTGGTCATGGAGCCGGTGACGATCACGGTGTCCGTATGGCAGCTCTGACAGGCCAGCACCGTCATAGTGCCGATGGCCTGAAGGACCAGATTTACCGCGCCGGCGGCCAGATCGGCGGGGGTGGCGTCCTCAGAGAGATCACCGAAGTTGGCAGCGGTCATGTTGGGGTCCAGCGTGGAGGCAGGGTTCCGGGCAATGTCGCTGATGGTGAGATCCACATGGCTCAGATCCCCCTGAGCGGCCAGCTTTTTGATCTGGTAGAAGCGTTCCATACCCACCAGCTTGCGGCAGAGGCCACCCAGCGTGCCACCGCCGATACCGCTACCGCAAAGGTGCCGCACTTCTTTTCCGGCTTCCGCCCACAAAAAGGCGGTGCCGGTACCCATCGTCACAACTACGCCGGATGTCTGACCGGACAGAGCCAGCGCACCGGTGCCGCTGGCCTGAAATTCATCCACCCGGCAGGTGGGCAGGCCGAACACATCCCCATCCACATAGCTGGCGCCAACGCCGGTCAGAACGACCCGGCGCACATCTCCGAGGGAGAGACCGTTGCTGGTCAGGTAGTTGCCCAGTGCGCCGTACAGGCTGGTGACCTGATCCTCTGCCCGGACCCGGAGCATGGAGACCACGCTGCCGTCGGTCCGCAGCCCTACGATCTTTGTAGTAGAGCCGCCAATATCAATGCCTAAGATCACTTCCATGGCTTGTTTCCTTTCCAAAGGGGGCCGGCAGGTGAGGGATACGCGAAAGTCGGCCGCCGTCTTAGTTATGATAGGGGAGCAGAGGTGCCTTGTCAATGTTTATTTGTGAAAAAATTGATAAAAGAATTGCTTTTATCCGGGGAGATAGCTATAATGTGTGGTAACTTGTGGTGTAACGAGAAGGAGACACACGATGGATATCACAGATAAACTCAATATGACGATGCTCTGCGACTTTTACGAATTGACCATGGGAAATGGTTATCTGGAAGCGGGGCTGAAGGATCGGATCACCTATTTCGACATCTTTTTCCGTGATGTTCCGGACCACGGCGGCTATGCCATCTGCGCCGGTCTGGAGCGGATCATCGCCTATATTCAGGATCTGCATTTTTCTGAGGAGGACATTGAATATCTCCGGAGCAAGGATCTGTTTTCCGAGCGGTTCCTGGACTATCTCCGCGATTTCAAATTCACGGGTGACGTCTGGGCCATCCCGGAGGGTACTCCCATCTTCCCCCGGGAGCCGATCATCACTGTCCGGGCTCCGGCTATTCAGGCACAGCTGGTGGAGACCTTCCTACTGCTGATCTTCAACCACCAGAGCCTTGTGGCCACCAAGACCAACCGCATTGTCCGGGCGGCGGAGGGGCGTGTGGTGCTGGAATTCGGCTCCCGCCGGGCACAGGGCACGGACGCCGCCATCTCCGGCGCCCGGGCTGCCTATATCGGCGGCTGCGCCGGTACGGCCTGCACCATCTCTGACCAGATCTACGGCGTTCCCGCCGGCGGCACCATGGCCCATGCCTGGGTGCAGATGTTCGACTCGGAGTATGAGGCCTTCAAGACCTACTGCGAGGTGTTCCCCACCAACGCCACGCTGCTGGTAGACACCTACAATACCCTGAAATCCGGTGTTCCCAACGCTATCAAGGCCTTCAACGAGGTGCTGCGGCCCAAGGGCATTACCAAGTGCGCCATCCGTCTGGATTCCGGCGACATCGCCTATCTCACCCGGGAGGCCCGGCAGATGCTGGATGAGGCGGGCTGGGAGAGCTGCAAGATCTCCGCGTCCAACTCTCTGGATGAGTACATCATTCAGGACATCCTCCGTCAGGGGGCTAAGGTGGACCTCTTTGGCGTGGGTGAGCGGATGATTACCTCCAAGAGCGACCCGGTGTTCGGCGGTGTCTATAAGCTGGCGGCCATTGAGAAAGAGGACGGCACCATCGTGCCGAAGATCAAGATCAGCGAAAACGTGGGCAAGATCACCAACCCCCATTTCAAGAAGGTCTACCGGATCTTTGACAAGGCCACTGGCAAGGCGGAGGCGGACTACATCACCGTGTGGGATGAAGTGATCGAGGAGGGTCAGCCTCTGGAACTGTTCGATCCGGATGCCACCTGGAAGCGGCGGACCTATACGGACTACACTATCAAACCTCTGCAGGAGAAGATCTTTGACCATGGCGAACTGGTGTATCAGCAGCCCACGCTGTCGGAGATCCAGAAGTACTGCCGGGAGCAGATCGATACCCTGTGGGACGAGGTAAAGCGTTTTGAGAATCCCCACAACTACTATGTGGACCTGAGCCAGAAGCTCTGGGACATCAAGCAGGATCTGCTGCGTAAGAATTACCGCTGAATGAAAAGCGCATGGCTGGAATGGCCATGCGCTTTTTTCAAATATAGTTGAAGATTGCCGGTTGTGTTGCTATAATTATAATAGAAAACTATTTGAATCCGGGAGGTGACGGTATGGGCAGAATGTCCCATAGGAATCAGGAACGCACGGAGCGGCGGATCTCCGCTGCGGCCAGTCTGATGCTCTGCGCCCTGACGGTGCTGGCGCAGATCGCGGTGACCCTTCTGCTGACCCGTTTCCTGAAAGAAAAGGCCAGCTTTGTGTACGGATTTCTCCAGCTGATCGGTGCGGCGGTGGCCATTCGGGTTTACCAACGCAGCGGCAGTCCGTCTTATAAGCTGAGCTGGATGTGTTTGCTGCTGATTTTGCCGGTGGCAGGTATGCTCCTGTTCTGTCTATGGGGCGGCACGCATCAGGCCAAGCAGCTGAGTTTGAAGCCGGTGCCGCCGATCCCCCAGCGGGAGAGCGCAAAAATGCTCAGCGACCTGAATCAGACCGCCCTGACCCGCCGCAGCCCTGCGTGGGGCCGCTTGGCCGCCTATCTCCAGAAGCGGCAATTCTGGCTGTACCGCAATACGGACGCCGCCTATTTCGGTGAGGGGGAGTCCTTCTTCCGGGATCTGGTGGAGCATCTGCGGCAGGCGGAGACCTATATCTTCATGGAGTATTATATTTTGGCGGAGGGGACTGTCTGGGACGAGATCTTCGCCGTATTGAAGGAACGTGCCGCCGCCGGGGTGGAGATCCACCTGATTATCGACGATTTCGGCACCTTGACCCGTCTGTCTGACGGGACGCTGCAAGCCATCAAAGACGCGGGGATCGAGGTGGAGATCTTCAACCCCGTCCACCGGTATATCAACCGCCTGTACTTCAATTACCGTGACCACCGGAAGATCACTGTTATCGACGGTTATGTGGCCTACGCCGGCGGTATCAACATCGGAGACGAGTACGCCAACCGGATCGAGCGCTTCGGCTACTGGAAGGACAGCACCGTTCGCCTGACGGGGGACGGGGCCTGGGGCTTTGCTGTGCAGTTCATGCAGATGTGGAAGATGCTGGGCCGTCATTTTCCCAACGAGGACGATTACTACCGCTCCCGCCGGGAAGGTCCGGCGGTGGAGGGCTTCTGCCAGCCCTTTGAGGATGGGCCGCTGAATAACCCGGACAATCCGGTGGAGGCTGTCTATCTTCAGCTCATCGCCTCCGCTAAACGGATGCTGTATATCACCACGCCGTATTACGCCGTGGAGGAATCCATCCAGGAGGCGCTGTGCATCGCGGCGGACGCCGGGGTGGATGTGCGGCTGATGATCCCCGCCATCCCGGATAAAAAACTGGTGTATCTGGTGGCGGAGACCTACTGGGGTGATCTGCTGCGCCACGGCGTCAAGATCTACAAATATACCCCCGGCTTTGTCCATGCCAAAAGCGTCATGGCGGACCGGGAAGCGGCCCTGATCGGCAGCACCAATATGGACTACCGCAGCTTCCAGCTTCACTATGAGGACGCGGTGATGCTCTACCATATGCCGGTGATCGAGGAGCTTTTGGAGGATATGGACCACATCGTGGAGGACAGCCAGCTTTATACACTGGAGGACTGGGAGAACCGCCCGTGGCTCCGGCGGATGACGGCGTCCATTTTGAAATTAGGAGCCATCTGGCTGTAACAGTAAGAGAGGATCAAAACGTATGTCCCGGGAACTGACACCGCAGGAGACTGCCGAACGCAGTCTCATCAAAACCTATCGCAAATCCATCTGGAACCCCTTTATCGCTGCCGTGAAGCGGTACGAGCTGATCGAGCCGGGGGACAGGATCGCTGTGTGCATCTCCGGCGGCAAGGACTCCGTGATCCTGGCCAAGCTGATGCAGGAATTGCAGCGCCATACCTCTCAGCCCTTTGAGCTGGTCTTTATGGTGATGGACCCCGGCTACAAGCCGGAGAATCGAAAACTCATCGAGGATAACGCCGCCCTGCTGGGGATTCCCATCACGATTTTCGACAGCGACATTTTCGATGTCACCATCAGCGTGGAGAAGAACCCCTGCTATCTCTGCGCCCGGATGCGCCGGGGCTTCCTGTATGCCAAGGCTCAGGAACTGGGATGCAACAAGATCGCGCTGGGCCACCACTTTTCCGACGTGATCGAGACCACTGTCATGGGCCTGTTCTACGGCGGACAGCTTCAGGCCATGCCCCCCAAGCTCCGCAGCAAGAATTTCCCCGGCATGGAACTGATCCGGCCCCTGTACTGCGTCCACGAGGATGCCATCATCGCATGGAAGAACTACAACCACCTGCAATTCCTCCAGTGCGCCTGCCGGTTCACGGAGGAGCGGGAGGCAGCGGGGGACGGCGTGGGCCGCAGCAAGCGGCAGGAGATCAAAATGCTGCTGCGGGAGCTGAAAAAGACGAATCCCAACATCGAAAAGAGTATTTTTCAGGGGATCAACGGCTTGCAGTTGGACACCTTCCCCGGCTTTAAGCACCGTGGCGTGTTCCACTCCTTCCCGGAGCTGTACAACCACCCGGATTGGTTTGCCGGAGAGACGAAATCGGAAGAAATTTCGGAAGAACTCTAAAATAATCCTTGCAATTTGACAGATTCTATGGTATTCTATCATGGCTTACAAAGGGCGGTCCTCTGTCGTGCGCCGGCTGAAAGTGTGCCAATGCGCATAAAAAGCGGCATGAACGCCTATTAACAGGAGGAAAAAATCCATGGATCTCATCAAGGAACTGAACAAAGAAGCCCTGCAGAAGGAAACCGCCAACGTTCAGGTGGGCGACACTGTTCGCGTACACGTGAAGGTTAAGGAAGGCTCTCGCGAGCGTATCCAGGTGTTTGAGGGCACCGTCATTGCCAAGAAGCATGGCGGCATTGAGGAAACCGTCACCGTCCGCCGTGTTTCTTACGGCATCGGCGTTGAGAAGGTGTTCCCCGTCCATTCTCCTTCCATCGACCACTTTGAGGTCGTCCGCAACGGTAAGGTCCGTCGCGCCAAGCTGTACTATCTGCGTGGCCGCGTGGGCAAGGGCGCCAAGGTCAAGGAGAAGCTGTAATCAGCTTTCAGTTGAGCAGAAAAAGAGAGGCGAAAGCCTCTCTTTTTTTGTTATAAAAATCTGACGCAGACCTTGTGACGCCGGGCTTTTTTTGATATACTATTCCAATAATGCGTAATTGGCCTTATGGTCTGAAAGGAAGAGTTTGATGCAGGAACAGGAAAAGCAGACGGCGAAGGGCCGGGACCTGTATGAATGGGTGCAGTCGCTGGTAGGCTCCGTTTTGGTGGTGGTGGCGATTTTTACCTTTGTGATCCGCATGATGGGAGTGGACGGCCACTCCATGCTCAATACGTTGCAGCACGGGGATCGTCTGCTGGTGGTTAACTCCATGCTGTACCATGACTACAAGTACGGCGACATCGTGATCCTGCGGAAAAACGGCGTGTTTGACGATGACCCCATCGTCAAGCGGGTGATCGCCGTGGAGGGTCAGACGGTGGACATCGACTTTGCCGAGGGCATCGTCTATGTGGACGGTGAGGCACTGGAGGAGGATTACATCCGGGAGCCGACCTACACCGCCGAGGGCACCGAATTTCCCCTGACGGTGCCGGAGGGGTCCATCTTCGTCATGGGCGACAACCGCAACGGCTCCAGCGACAGCCGGGACTACCGGCTGGGTACGGTGGATACCCGGTATGTCATCGGCAAGGCGGCCTTTTTGATTTTCCCCGGTCCGGACTATGAGACGGAGAAGCGGGACTTTAAACGGATCGGAGTGATTTGGTCATGAATATTCAATGGTATCCCGGCCACATGACAAAGACCCGGCGGATGATCGCCGAGCAGATCAAGAATGTGGACGCGGTATGCGAAATCTTAGACGCCCGCATTCCGGTTTCCAGCCGGAACCCGGATGTGGACGAGCTGACGGCGGGCAAGCCCCGCATGGTGGTGCTGAACCGCGTGGATCAGGCGGACCCGGAGGGGACGAAGCGCTGGGCGGAGCATTTCCGGGCCAAAGGCTACGCCGTGCTGGAATCCGATGCCAAAAGCGGCGTGGGCACGGCGAAATTCGCCGGGGCCGTCCGGGAACTGCTGGCGGACAAGCTCCGCGCCTACGCGGAAAAGGGGATGACCGGCCGGGTGGTGCGGGTCATGATCCTGGGTATTCCCAATGTGGGCAAGTCCACCTTCATCAATAAGGTGGCAGGCCGCAAGACCGCCAAGACAGAGGACCGTCCCGGCGTTACCCGCTCCAAGCAGTGGGTGCCTATCGACCGGAATTTAGAATTGCTGGATACGCCGGGCATCCTCTGGCCGAAGTTTGACGATCAGAGCGTGGGCATGAATCTGGCCTACACCGGCGCGGTGAAGGACGATATTTTAGACGTGGAGACTCTGGGCTGTCACCTGATGGCGTATCTGGGGGAGCACTATCCCGACGCCCTGAAAGCAGCCTATAAGCTGTCCACTCTGCCGGAACGGGAGGCGGAGAAAAATGACATAGCCTACGGCTACCGCCTGCTGGAAGCGGCAGGGAAGAAGCGGGGCTTTCTGATCTCCGGCGGCGAGGTGGATACGGAGCGCATGGCAAAGATCCTGCTGGACGAGTTCCGCTCCGCCAAGCTGGGACGCTTTACGCTAGAGCTGCCTTGACGAAAGGAGAAACGCCGATGGACTGCCCATTATGCGGAAAAGAAATACGCCGTGGTCAGGCGGCTTACGTTCCCACCGGCGGCCTGTATTTCCTGCCGCCGGGAGAGACGCTGCCCTGGTGATGACACGGCGTGGGATCGAGGACAGAGGCGGCATTGTGCTGGATATGTGCAGCAGTTTGGGCTGGCTCAGGAAACCGGGCGCACTCCCAGCGTATATTTGCGAAAATTGCCGTAAAATGATCGTGGAGTATTGATATGGAACTTTGGGACTATGAGCGTCAGGCGTGGAACAGCGGTGCGGAGACCGTCTGCGGCGTGGACGAGGCCGGGGCCGGCCCCCTGATGGGGCCGGTGTACGCGGCGGCGGTGATCCTGCCGAGAGAATTGGACATCCCCGGCCTGAATGACTCCAAAAAGCTGACGGAGAAAAAGCGGGAAGCCCTGTACGAAGTCATCACCACTCAGGCGGTTTCCTGGAGCGTGACCCGTGTGGAGGCGTGGGAGATCGACGAGATGGACATTCTCAACGCCCGGATGCTGGCCATGCAGCGGGCCATTGAGGGCCTGTCCGTCCGACCGGATACGGCTTTCATCGACGGCAACCGGGACCACGGCAGCCGATACGCCATCGAGACGCCACATCAGCTCATCGTAGGCGGGGACGGCAAAAGCGCCTCCATCGCGGCGGCGTCCATTCTGGCGAAGGTCAGCCGGGACCGGTATGTGTCGGGAGAGCTGGACGCAAAATATCCCCAGTACCAGTTCGCTAAGCATAAGGGATACGGTACGAAGCTGCACTATGAACTGCTGGACCAGTACGGCCCCTGCCCGGAGCACCGGCGCAGCTTTTTGAAAAAGTGGGAGGCCAAACGCCATGGGTAAGACCCGGAGCGCCGGGAACCGGGGCGAGGCGGCGGTGGCCCGCTATCTGCGGCAGAAGGGCTACACGCTGCTGGAAAGTCAGTGGCGCTGCCGGTTTGGTGAATTAGACTTAGTGGCAAAGAACAAGCAGGGGACCCTCTGCATCGTGGAGGTCAAGCTTCGGGGGAGCGGCTCCATCGCCCTGCCCCGTGAGTTTGTGGACGACCGCAAGCAGCAGCGGCTCCGCAGTGCTGCAGAGCTGTATCTGGCGGCGAACGAGCTGGACGTACCGGTCCGGTTCGACGTGGCGGAGGTTTATGACGAGGGCGGCAGCCTCCGCATTTCCTATATCGAAAACGCGTTTATGTAGCCTCGTGAAGGAGGAGATCGATATGAAGTATTACAGCACGCGGGATAAGAACGTGTCCCTTTCCGCGGCGGAAGCCGTGAAAATGGGCCTGAGCCGGGACGGCGGTCTGCTGACCCCAACGCGGATCCCTCAGATCGACCGGGCCTTTTTGGAGCGGCTGATACCCATGGAGTACGCCCAGCGGGCGGCGAAGGTCATGGCACTGTACCTGACGGATTATTCCGATGAGGAGCTGCTGACCTTTGGCCGGAACGCCTACGGCCCGGCGCAGTTTGACGATCCCATTGCCGCGCCGGTGCGGAAGGTGGAGAACGGCCTATATTGTCTGGAGCTGTGGCACGGTCCCACCTCCGCGTTCAAGGACATGGCGCTGCAAATGCTGCCCCAGCTTTTGTCCGCCGCACTGCGGAAAACCGGCGAAAAGCGGACGGCCTGTATTTTAGCGGCCACCTCCGGTGATACCGGCAAGGCGGCCATGGCCGGCTTTGCGGATGTGCCCCAGACATGTATTCAGGTCTACTACCCCAAGGACGGTGTCTCTCCCGTGCAGGAGCGGCAGATGGTGACCCAGGAGGGGGAGAACGTGGACGTCCGGGCGGTCATCGGCAACTTTGATGACGCCCAAGCCGGCGTTAAGCGTATCTTCTCCGATGAAGCTGTCCGGGCGGAGCTGGACAAGCGGGGTTATTTCCTGTCCTCTGCCAACTCCATCAACTGGGGCCGTATCCTGCCCCAAGTGGTCTACTACATCTCCGCCTACTGCGATCTGGTGCGGGACGGCGCTCTCACCATGGGGGACAAGGTGAACTTCTGCGTCCCCACCGGCAACTTCGGCGACATTCTGGCAGCGTACTACGCAAAGCGCATGGGCCTGCCGGTAAACAGGCTGATTTGTGCCTCCAACAGCAACAACGTGCTGACGGACTTCCTCCGCACCGGCATCTATGACCGGAACCGGCCCTTCCACACCACCATCAGCCCCTCCATGGACATTCTGATCTCCAGCAATCTGGAACGGCTGCTGTTTGACCTCTCCGGGGAGAACGACGCCGAAATTCGGATATATATGGATGCGCTGGGCAGCGCAGGCCGGTATCAGGTGTCCGACAACATCAAAGCAAAGCTGGACGATGCCTTCTGGGGCGGCTGCTGCTCGGAGGAGGGAACGGAGGAAACCATCCGCCGGTATTGGCAGGATCACAACTACCTCATCGACCCCCATACCGCCGTGGCGGCGGAGGTGCTGGCGCAGTACCGCGTCGCTTCCGGGGACGAGACTCCCGCCGTGGTGGTCTCCACCGCCAGCCCTTACAAATTCTGCGGGAGCGTGCTCACCGCCATCGGGGAGACGCCCTGCGGCGACGGACTGGAGCTGCTGGACCAGCTTCACGCGGTCAGCGGCGTCCCGGTGCCCTGCCGTCTGGCGGAGCTGAAAGGAAAGTCCCGCCGCTTTGACAAAACGGTGGAGAAGCAGGCCATGGAGCAGGCGGTGCTGGACTTCCTGAAATAAATCATCTGAAAAACAACATCGGAAAGGAGGTGCCGTCGAATGGCGCTTTACGCCATAGGAGATCTGCATTTGTCCCTGAACAGCGACAAGTCCATGGAGGTGTTCGGCCCCGCGTGGGAGAACTATACAGAGCGGATCCGGGCGTCCCTGAGCCAACTGACGGCGGAGGATGTGCTGGTGCTGGTGGGAGACACCTCCTGGGGAATGAGTCTTGAGGAATCCGTGGAGGATTTCCGGTTTCTGGAGCAGTTTCCCTGCAAAAAATATCTCATCAAGGGCAACCACGATTACTGGTGGGCCACCGCCGCCAAGTTCCGCGCCTTTTGCGAGGCCAACGGCTTCACCACGCTGGAACTGCTGCACAACAACTGCTTTTTCTACGGCGATCACGCCGTCTGCGGCACCCGGGGCTGGTTTTTGGAGGAAGAACAGAAGCCCCACAATGCCAAGGTGCTGAACCGGGAGCTGCTGCGGCTGGAGACTTCGCTGAAGGCGGCGGGGGAGAAGCCCATCTTCTGCTTCCTCCACTATCCACCACTGTATCAGGGCTACCAGTGCCCGGAGATCCTGTCCCTGCTGGAGACGTACAAGGTGGAGCTTTGCTGCTACGGCCATCTCCACGGACCGGTGATCCGCCGGAGGCAGGAGGGGAAATACGGAAATACGGAGTTTTCTCTGATCTCCGGCGACTATCTGGGGTTTGTACCGAAAAAAATTTGCGAAAAGTAGAAAAAAGACTGGAAATCTTGAAATATTTCTGGTAAAATACAAATTTGCATGGGCTGTTGCCTATGAGGATGGGTTTTACCGCCCATGATGAACGGAGGAGTAAACAATTATGACTGTCAAGAGCTGTGAAAAAGTTGAAAAGAGCCAGGTGGCGCTGACCATCGAGGTCAACGCCGCTGAGTTTGAGGCTGCCGTCGAAAAGGCATATCAGAAGATGCGCCGGAAGATCAGTGTTCCTGGCTTCCGTCCCGGAAAGGCCCCCCGCAAGATGATCGAGCGGATGTATGGCGCAGAGGTGTTTTTCGAGGAAGCCATCAATATCGCATTCCCCGAGGCCTATGAGGCCGCTGCTGAGCAGGAGAAACTGCAGATCGTTGGCTATCCTACCGTCGAGATGGTGGGCGAGGTCACCAAGGACGGCTTCACCTTCAAGGCTACCACCCCTGTGTATCCCGAGGTCACTCTGGGCGAGTACAAGGGCCTGAAGGCTGAGAAGCCCGAGGTCAAGGTTCTGGCCGCTGACGTGGACGAGCGCCTCAAGGCCCTGGCTGACCGCAACACCCGTCTGGTGAGCGTGGAGCGCGAGGCCAAGAGCGGCGACACCGCTGTCATCGACTTCGAAGGCTTCCTGGATGGCAAGCCTTTCGATGGCGGCAAGGGCGAGAACCACAATCTGGAGCTGGGCTCCGGCAGCTTTGTGCCCGGCTTTGAGGATCAGGTCATCGGCATGAAGGCCGGCGAGGAGAAGGACATCGACATCACCTTCCCCGAGAACTATCACGCTGACCTGGCCGGCAAGGCTGTTGTGTTCAAGGTGAAGGTCCACGAGGTCAAGGAGAAGGAAGTCCCCGCTATGGACGATGAGTTCGCCAAGGACGTCTCCGAGTTCGACACTCTGAAGGACCTGAAGGCCGATCTGAAGAAGAAGATCACCGAGGAGCGTCAGAAGGACGCTGACCGCGTGTTCGAGGAGAACCTGATGAACCAGGTGGCCGAGAACATCACCGCCGACATCCCCGATGTGATGGTGGAGAACCAGGCCCATCAGTATCTGGACAACTTCAAGGCCCAGATCAGCCGTCAGTTCCCCTATGAGGAATACAAGAAGATGACCGGCATGGACGACGCCAAGCTGCTGGAGGAGGCCAAGGAACCCGCTCTGCGTCAGGTGAAGATGGATCTGGCTACCGCCGCCATCATCAAGGCTGAGAACATCGAGGCCAGCGATGAGGAGGTGGAAGCCGAGTTCGCAAAGATGGCTGAGCAGTTCGGCATGGATGTGGAGATGGTCAAGAAGTATCTCTCCAAGGAGCAGGTCCACGATCAGATCCTGACCCAGAAGGCCGTGGCCGTGGTGGTGGACAGCGCTACCGCCGAGAAGCCTGCCAAGAAGACCGCTAAGAAGGCTGAGGCTGCCGAGGGCGAGGAGAAGAAGCCTGCCAAGAAGACCACCAAGAAGGCTGAGACCGCCGAGGGCGAGGAGAAGCCCAAGAAGGCTCCCGCTAAGAAGGCTGCCAAGAAGGAAGAAAAGGAAGCCGAATAAAGGCGAAACTTTTTCGCGGCGATCACGGTACATTTTACAGATTCGACACATTCTCTCATGGTACCCGTGGTATCATGAGAGAATGGTTTATCAGGCACGATTTGCGCTGTAAATGTGCCGCGTTACAAAAGGAGGTCAACTTATGAGCTTAGTCCCTTATGTTGTGGAGCAGACCAACCGCGGCGAGCGGTCCTACGACATTTTCTCCCGTCTGCTGAATGACCGGATTATTTTCCTGGGCGAGGAGGTCAACGCCACCACCGCCAGTCTGGTAGTGGCCCAGATGCTGTATCTGGAGGCCCAGGACCCGGATAAGGACATTCAGCTTTATATCAACAGCCCCGGCGGCTCCGTGACGGACGGCATGGCCATCTACGATACCATGCAGTACGTCAAGTGCGACGTGTCTACCATCTGCGTGGGCATGGCTGCGTCCATGGGAGCTTTCCTGCTGTCCTCCGGCGCCAAGGGCAAGCGGATCGCGCTGCCTAACGCTGAAATTATGATCCATCAGCCCTCCGCAGGCACCCAGGGCAAGGTCACGGACATGGAGATCGACGTGGAGCACTTCCTGCGGATCAAGAAGAACCTGAATGAGATCCTGGCGTCCAACACCGGTAAGACCGCCGAAGAGGTCAAGGCGGCCTCCGAGCGGGACCACTGGATGACGGCTGACGAGGCCAAGGACTTCGGTCTGGTGGATAAGATCATCACTGCTAAGAAGTAAAAGAGGTAATACCATGAGTGACGAAGGCAAAAAGGCCCTGCGCTGTTCCTTCTGCGGAAAGCGGGAACAGCAGGTCCATCGTATGATCCAGGGCCCCGGCGTCCGCATCTGTGACGAGTGCGTGCAGCTTTGCATGAGCATTCTGAACGAGGGGTTCGACGGCCCGGAGACCACTCCCTTGGAGGACGTCCCCGATCAGCTGCCCACCCCCAAGGAGATCCGGGCGGTGCTGGATGAATATGTCATCGGACAGGAAGCCGCCAAGGTGGCGCTGTCCGTGGCGGTCTACAATCACTATAAGCGGATCTATTTCGGCGGCGGCGACGATGTGGAGCTTCAAAAGAGCAACATTCTGATGCTGGGCCCCACCGGCTCCGGCAAAACGCTGTTCGCTCAGACTTTGGCCCGTATTCTGAAGGTGCCCTTCGCCATTGCCGACGCCACGACCCTGACTGAGGCCGGCTACGTGGGCGACGATGTGGAGAACATCCTGCTGCGGCTTTTGCAGGCGGCGGATTTCGACGTGGAGCGGGCCGAGCGGGGCATCATCTATGTGGATGAGATCGACAAGATCGCCCGCAAGAGCGAGAACACCTCCATCACCCGGGACGTTTCCGGCGAAGGCGTGCAGCAGGCGCTGCTGAAGATCGTGGAGGGGACTGTGGCCAACGTGCCGCCTCAGGGCGGCCGGAAGCACCCCCATCAGGAGTTCATCCAGGTGAACACCAAGAACATTCTGTTCATCTGCGGCGGCGCCTTTGACGGTCTGGAAAAGATCATCGAAAAGCGGCTGGACGAGAAGGCCATCGGCTTTGGTGCCAATGTCCAGAGCAAGAAGGAAAAGAATGTCAGCCAGCTTTTGGCTCAGGTGCAGCCCCACGATATTCTGAAATTCGGCATTATCCCGGAGCTGGTGGGCCGTCTGCCGGTGATCGCGCCGCTGAACGCTTTGCAGCGGGAGGATTTGGTGCGAATTTTGCAGGAGCCCAAGAACGCGCTGGTGAAGCAGTACAAGAAGCTGCTGGAATATGATGATGTGGATCTGGAATTCACGGAGGACGCCCTAAACGCCATCGCTGATAAGGCCATTGAGCGGAACATCGGCGCCCGTGGCCTCCGGGCGGTCATGGAGGGCCTGCTGACCAAGGTCATGTACGAGATCCCCTCCGACGAGACCGTTGTGAAAGCGGTGGTTACCAAGGAGTGTGTGGAAGGTACGGCAGAGCCGGAACTGACCCACGATCCCGACAAGATCAACTATTCCGTGAAGCTGAACCCCGGCAGAAGTGAGAGCCGGAGCGAGTCCGGTACGCCGAAGTCGGCGTCCTGACGGCCCTTTTGGGTATAACACGGGGGAGGGGCAGTGCCTCTCCCCCTCTTTGAACTCTCCAGAGAGGAGCAATTTATGGAAGCGAACACCTTGAATCTTCCCGTTCTGGCCCTCCGGGGCCTGACGGTTTTCCCTCATACGAACCTGACATTTGACGTGGAGCGCCGTATTTCCATCAAGGCCCTGGAAGTGGCCATGGAATCCGGTCAGGAGATCTTTCTGGTGACCCAGAGAGAACTGAACACGGACCGTCCGGGGGAGAAGGACCTTTACACCATGGGCACCATTTCCCGGGTGACCCAGATCCTGCGGCTGGGAAAAACCTCCCTGCGGGTGATGGTGGAGGGCGGACGCCGGGCACGGCTGCGCCGCCTGTGGCAGACGGAGCCTTATTTGCAGGGCCACGTGGAGGTGGTGGAGGAATCCGCTGCCGTGAGCCACGGCCCGAAAACCGAGGCCCTGCTGCGGCAGACCTGGGGCCTGTTCCAGGATTATGCACATCTGGCAGGCAATGTGGCCGAGGAGGTCACTGCGGCGGTGCTGGATTGCCAGGAGCCGGGGTATCTGGCGGATTTTATCGCCCAGAATACGGCTCTGCGGTATGACGATAAGCAGGCAATTCTGGAAGAACTGTCTCCGCTGGTGCGGCTGCGGAAGCTGAACGGCTTCTTAGCTCGGGAGCGGGATGTGCTGGGCTATGAGCGCCAGATGGAAGGCAAGGTCCGGGATGAGCTGGCTCAGCAGCAGAAGGAACAGATCCTGCGGACCCAGATCCGGGTTCTGCAAAACGAGCTGGGCGAGGACGAGGACAACGAGATCGAAGAATACCGTCAAAAGCTGGCGGAACTGAAATTAGAGGACGAGACCCGGGAGCATCTGGAAAAGGAGATCAACAAGCTGGCAAAGCAGCCCTATGTCAGCGCGGAGGCTTCGGTGATCCGGAACTATCTGGACGTGTGCCTGGAACTGCCCTGGGGTACATATACGAAGGAGCGTCTGAATGTGGACGCGGCCCGGAAGGTGCTGGACCGGGATCACTTCGGCCTGGAAAAGGTGAAGGAGCGGATTTTGGAGACCATCGCCGTCCGGCAGATGAATCCGGAGGGGAAGGGGCAGATCATCTGTCTGGCAGGCCCTCCGGGCGTGGGTAAGACCTCCATCGCTCTGTCCGTTGCCAAGGCACTGAACCGGAAGCTCAGCCGCATTTCGCTGGGCGGCGTCCGGGACGAGGCCGACATCCGCGGCCACCGGAAAACGTATATCGGCGCTATGCCGGGCCGCATCGTGGAGGCCATCAGCCGCAGCGGCGCTATGAACCCGCTGCTGGTGCTGGACGAGATCGATAAGCTCAGCGGCGATTACCGGGGCGATCCCGCCTCCGCGCTGCTGGAAGCGCTGGACAGCGAGCAGAACCACGCCTTCCGGGATCACTTCCTGGAAATTCCGCTGGACCTCTCTCAGGTGATGTTCATTACCACGGCCAACTCGTTGGATACGATCCCACGGCCCCTGCTGGATCGGATGGAAGTCATTCAGCTGTCCAGCTACACCGATGAGGAAAAGCTGCAGATCGCCCGAAACCATCTGCTGCCCAAGCAGATGAAGGAACACGGCCTGAAGAAGGGCAGCCTGCGGATCGACGAGGAGACCCTCCGGGCCGTCATCCGGGACTACACCCGGGAGTCCGGCGTCCGCCAGTTGGAGCGGCGGCTGGCCGCCGTCTGCCGGAAGGCGGATATGCGCCTGCTGACGAAGCTTGTCAAGCGGGTGACCGTGACGGAAAAGGACCTGCCGAAGCTGCTGGATATGCAGCCCTATCCCCCCTCCATCCATGTGGATCAGGAGGAGATCGGTGTGGTGAACGGCCTTGCGTGGACGGAGGCCGGCGGCGAGATTTTAGAGGTCGAGGTCAATGTGATGGAAGGTTCCGGCAAGCTGGAGCTGACCGGTAATCTGGGCGACGTGATGAAGGAATCCGCTCAGGCTGCTCTGTCCTGCCTGCGGAGCCGGGCGGAAGCCTTGGGGATCGATCCGGACTTTTATAAGACCAAGGACATCCACGTCCATTTCCCAGAGGGAGCGGTGCCCAAGGACGGCCCCTCCGCCGGTATTGCCATGGCTACAGCGCTGCTGTCGGCTCTGACCAACCGCAAGATCAAGGCGGGAATCGCCATGACCGGAGAGGTCACGCTGCGGGGCCGGGTGCTGCCCATCGGCGGCCTGAAGGAAAAGACCATGGCCGCCAAGCGGTACGGCATCCACACGGTACTGATCCCCAAGGACAACGCCAGAGATCTGGAAGAGATCGACCAGACCGTCCGGGCGGCGCTGCGGTTCATACCGGTGGAGACGGTGGATCAGGTGTTTGCCGAGGTGTTCTGCCCCTCCAGAGTGGAGACAAAAGCCGACGCGATCCCTGCATTTTTGCCGGTGGAAAACAGTAAAGAAGCAGCCTTACGGCAGTAAAGGGAGGGACGTATGCCTCTGAATTTCAACAAAGCGGAGTTTGTACGCTCCGCCGGAGAGCCCAAGGACTTTCTGCGGGACGGTTTGCCCCAGTTCGCCTTTGCGGGCC
>OBHX01000870.1_pt1 | contig 27557 bp, 22 predicted proteins | sample 1519331 | NCBI WGS metagenome assembly OBHX01 (sample SAMEA2602897, study PRJEB22501) | metagenome
CTAATGCATTTATGCGGTTAATCATTGCATTGATTTCCATAATATTTCTACTCCTCGTATAATATAGTCATAGCTTAGGTTGTTTTTAATAAAAATTTAAGCTATATTGTTTTAGATACTGTGGATTAGTTTTCAACTCCTACCACTAGATGGTTTTGCAAAGGCTCTAACCACAGTCTCTTTGTTAATTTGTTAATCAGTTAGATACCGCATGACGGTTTATGTAGAACGAGGCTACAATTGCAAGGAGTACCCGTGGTTCTAAAACAGTATCAAATATTTATTCAAGAGGTGTTTTCAATTGACTATTTTAGTTGGTATTGACGTTGCTAAAGATAAGCACGACTGCTTCATTATGAACTCCGAAGGTGAAGTTCTTGCCAAATCTTTTACTATTCTCAACAACAAAGAAGGTTTCGATTTTCTTTACAAAAAAATCCAATCTGTCTCTTCTTCTGACAAAATAAAAGTAGGACTTGAAGCTACCGGTCATTACAGCTATAACATCATTGGGTTCTTGTTGAACAAAGATCTAGCCACCTTTATTCTTAACCCACTCCACACAAATCTTTACAGAAAAAGTCTAAGCCTTAGAAAGACGAAAACGGATAAGATTGATTCTAAAACCATTGCTATGATGTTATTGTCCGATGTAAGCTTAAAATCCTACTCGGATATATCTTACCATAACGAAGATTTAAAGTCACTAACCCGTTACAGGTTTTCTAAAGTTGAAGAACGCGCTAAGCTTAAAACATCTCTTTCCCGCTTAGCACAAATCCTTTTCCCGGAACTTGAAAAACTCGTCCCAACTCTTCATATGACCTCTATTTACCAATATACTGGAAGAATTTCCTAGCGCGTCAGCTATAGCTTCTGCACATCTGACAAGGCTTACGAAGCTGCTCTCTAAGGCTTCAAAAGGTCACTATAACCGTGAAACTGCTATTAAGATTAGAGAAGCTGCAAAAAATTCTATCGGCTCTAATATGCCAGCTAAATCTCTTGAGCTAAAGCATACTATTAAGCTTATTCGTGCACTGACTATTGATATTGGAGAAATAGAAGCAGAGATTTCTAAAATGATGGATAAGATTGCTTCTCCTATAACTACAATACCTGGAATCGGTAATAACATGGGAGCTATGATTATCTCAGAAATTGGCGATTTCAGTCGCTTTTCTTCTCCGGATAAGATTTTAGCTTATGCAGGCTATTCTCCCTCTACTTACCAATCTGGTAAACTCGATAACTGCTATGCTCATATGGAGAAGCGAGGCTCTCATTACTTGAGATATGCTTTATTTCAAGCTACACAACGAGTTTGTCACTTGGATAGCACGTTTTCGGCCTATCTGGCAAAAAAGCGAGCAGAAGGTAAGCATTACTATATTGCTATATCTCATGCCGTGAAGAAATTGGTTAGAGTGATTTTCCACCTTGAGAAAACAAAGCAGGCTTTTTTGAAAGCTTCTTGACTTTACTTAATTGAATACTGTTTTTGAAAGCACCGTAAACGATGCTTTATTTGTCATGCGTTTTTTCGACTAACTTAATAAAAAGTCAATATATCTATGTGGTTTAAGATTTTTTATCTTTACCCCCTTGACTTTTTATAGTTAGTCTTTGTTATAACAAGCTTATTATTTTATTATACTATTATGAGCGCTTCTTAGCAACTTTCATTGACTACACTTCTGATTTGTGCTATTATGAGGGCAATATTATTAAGCTTTTTTTATCAGAGAGTTATATATATTGCCAAAGCCTTGGGCTTGGGTAATATAAGATGAGTATGAGGTGATTAACATGTTCTTGAAAAAAATTGCTTGTGGTCTATTATGTGCGGCTATGCTGCTTGCTGCCGGTTGCGGCGGTGTAGGAACGCAGACTGGCGGTGACAAGGCTTATCTGCAGCTTACCGATGCTGCTGGCAGACAGGTTTCGCTTGCCAAAAAGCCTGAAAGAGTGGTAAGCCTCAGCCCTTCATATTTGAGTATGATTGAGGCTGTCGGCGGCACCGTAGTCGGTCGCGCCAGCTCCAAGGTAGGCAAGATTCCCGAATCTATGAAGTCTGTGCCGGAGGTAGGCATGGTCTACAATATTAATATGGAAGCACTTGTGGGCCTGAAGCCTGATCTGGTTCTGGCCAGCAAAAATCAGCATGATAAATTTATTCCCATGCTGCAATCCAACAAAATCAACGTAGTGGAGTTTGATACCCAAACCTTTAATGATGTTAAGGGTGCCATTAAAACCTTGGGCGATATTTATGGTACGCAGGATAAGGCCCAAAAGGAAAATGAGCTGCTTGATAAACAGGTTGCCGCCGTTACCAGTAAGCTTCCTAAGGAAAAGAAACGCATCGTTATTATGCATGCAACAGCCAGCGCCGTTACGGTAGAAGGCTCGCACAGCATTGCCGGCTGTGTAAGCGATATCCTGGGCTTTGAAAACGTTGCTGCTGCAGCGCTCAAGGGAAAATCCAACAAAACTCCTTACAGCATGGAAACACTGGTAGAGCAGAATCCGGAAATTATCTTTATTACCTCTATGGGCAAGCCTGAGGAAATTGAAAATCGTCTGCGCACCGACTTTAAAAATAACCCCGCCTGGAACAGTCTGCCGGCTGTAAAAGCAGGCAGAGTATATGTGCTGCCGGAAAAGCTGTTTTTAATTAACCCCGGCCTGCGCTATCCTGAGGCTGTAAAGTTTATGGCACAGCAGGTTTATCCGGAGGTCTTTACTAATGGAAAATAAGCAGTCTGCAGAGCAGACGGAGCATTTCGGTATAGGCCGTACTAAATGGCGTATTACTATTCTTGTGATATTTTTGTTCTTGGCACTATTGGGCAGCTTTTTGAGCTTAACAAAAGGCTCCAGCATTATCAGCATCAAGGAGATTACCGATATTCTGCTTAATCCCGGTAATGATCCGCGCAGTCAGATTATCTGGAACATCCGTATGCCACGCACCATTGTCGGTGCCTTGGTCGGCATCAACCTGTCGCTTTCCGGTGCGATTCTGCAGGCGATTATGCGTAATCCGCTGGCAGACCCGCATATTATCGGCATCAGCTCCGGCGCCGGACTGGCAGGTGTTGTAATCATGATTTTGTTCCCGGCGATGGAATATCTGATTACGCCTGTTGCCTTCATCGGTGCGATGCTGGCTGCTGTCTGCATTTATATTCTGGCGTGGAAAAACGGCATTAAGCCGGTGCGTATTATTCTGGCCGGTGTTGCGGTATCTGCCTTTTTGGGTGCAGGTATCAGCGGCCTGATGATTTTTTACAGTGACAGAGTGCATGGCGCTTTAATGTGGATGGTAGGCGGTCTTGCCGCACGCAGCTGGCCGCATGTAAATATTATTCTGCCGTATGCTGTTATCGGCCTGATTTTGGCACTTGCCAGCGCCGCTTATCTGAACATCCTGCAGCTGGGTGATGAGATGGCGCGCGGTCTTGGCGTCAATGTTGAGGTAACGCGCATTATCCTTACGGCTATTGCAGCTTTGCTCGCAGCCAGCGCTGTAAGCGTTGTCGGTCTGCTGGGCTTTGTCGGCCTTGTGGTGCCGCATGCGGCGCGACTGCTGATAGGCAGCGACTACCGCTTTCTGCTGCCTGCCTCCGCACTTTTGGGCATTGCCATTGTTACGCTCAGTGATACCTTTGCGCGTGTAATTTTTGCGCCGATTGAACTGCCTGTTGGTATTATTATGGCCTTTTTGGGCGCGCCCTTCTTCTTATTCCTGTTAAGGAGGGAAATCTGATGACACAAAATAACGCAGCGCCCTTTAAAGCTGTTTTAGAGGCAACGCATATTGATATAGCAATTAACAAAAAAACAATTATCCATGATTTGTCGCTGGCGATTCCTGAGGGCAAGATTACCGCTATCATCGGCCCCAACGGCTGCGGCAAAAGTACAACACTGAAGGCGATTGCACGCATTCTGCCGTGCGCCAAGGGCAGCATCAGCTTCCTGGGCAAGGATATCCATAGCCTGTCGCACCGCGAGTTTGCCCGCTGCCTGGCAATTTTGACGCAGTCACCGGTTGCGCCTACCGATTTGACGGTGCAGGATTTGGTTGAAATGGGACGTTTTCCGCATCGTAGCTTCTTAGGGCGCGGGGATAAGGACGATGCACAGCACGTCGCCTGGGCATTGGAGCAGACCAATATGACGTCGATGAGCCACCGTCTATTGCACACGCTGAGCGGCGGCGAGCGTCAGCGCGCCTGGATAGCGATGGCGTTGGCACAAAGACCGCAGGTACTGCTGCTTGACGAGCCTACGACCTATCTTGATATCTGTCACCAGCTGGAGGTTATGCAGCTGCTTGACAAGCTCAATAAAGAGCTGGGACTTACTGTAGTAATGGTTATCCATGATTTGAACCATGCTATTCAGTACGCTGATTATGTTGCCGTTATCAAGGCAGGACGCCTGGTAGTCAGCGGTGAGCCTAAAGAAATTGTTACGTCTAAGCTGTTGGCGGACGTGTTCCGCGTGCAGGCGGATGAGTTTGCGTGCAGTAATGGACTTCCTGCACTTGTACCAATTACAGTCTGTCGCTAAAGTCCTGTTTTATTAAAACTGTCGCTAAAGCCTTGTCTGCGTCATGGCGCATATTCAACAACAAACTCCCGAAAGTATACGTGCTTGCGGGAGTTTATTATTTCTGCAGTACAGATGTGGAAAAAATTTCATAATTCTATTGCCAAAAAAGCTGATTAATGATATACTAATTGTGCTATAAATAGTAGATATTACTATTACACAGCTTTCAACAGATAAAGAAAGCAAGACAATAAAAACTTAATATGCTTTGAGCAGAAGGAAAACCAGTGCGAATCTGGTACTGTACCGCAACTGTAATGTGAGCTTGGCAGCGCATATCCTCACAAGATGCTGTCTGGCGATGAGCTTAGTCAGAGTGCCTATGCCCAAAAGTTTTTTCCGCAAGCTTGCGATGTACAGGTGAAAGGAAGGATGGTAAAACCATCTTTAGTATTTCAGTAGTGCTGCTTGCGTGAGCTAAATTATGACTGCAGCGTTACCGCCGCAGTTTTTTTATGAAACAAGAATTTCAAGCTATTTGCCGGTAGCACAGTTGAAGCAAGGTTTACGTTAAGAGTGTGCAGTATGTAGCAAAGAAGGGTGAGAAATGACTAAGCATCTTATTAACTATTGTCCGATTGATTGGTATGAGGATGAGCTGAAGCGTAAGGGGATGACCTTAGCCGGTTTAGTGCAGCAGTTGGGGGTCGACGGTATTGAACAGTTTGTTTACAGAGAGCCGGGAGCTTTCCCTGATTACAAGGAGCTGACGTTTGGTGCACATTTGAATTATTGGCCGTACTGGATGGATTTCTGGCTGAGAAAGGCTAAACGCCTGCAGCAGCAGTTCCGCAGTATCCATGAACGCCAGACATATTTTAAAACGGCTATGAGCTGTGATGAATGGCTGGCTGTAATCCGCCGTAATATCTGCGCTGCCATTTCGCAGAAGCCGGAATATCTGGTGTGGCATGTGGCGGAGGCTGATACCGAAACGATCTTTACCTTTGATTTCCGTTACGATGACCGTGAGGTATTGGCTGCTTCGGCAGATGTTTTTAATGCGGTGGCGGATGAGATTCCTGCCAACGTTACGGTGCTGTTTGAAAATTTGTGGTGGCCCGGTCTGCGCCTGACGGATGCACGCAAGGTGAAGTTTTTCTTTGAGCGCATTGAACGTAAAAATGTAGGTATTATGCTGGATACAGGCCATCTTATGAATACAAATCCGCGTCTGCGCACGGAGGCGGAGGCTGCGGATTTTGTCTGCCGCACGGTGGACAAGCTCGGTCCGTATGCTGAGCTGATTAAGGGTGTGCATCTTTCCTGCTCGCTTTCCGGCAAGTATTTGCGCAGCTTTGAACGCAAGGTGCCGGCTAATTCGAGTGCGGAAGTTGTCTGGCGCCATATTGCGGCGATTGATCGGCATAAGCCTTTTTCTACCACGGCAGCCAAGCAGATTCTGCAGTGCGTTCAGCCGCAGTATGTAAATCATGAGCTGGCATATGAAACTATCGAGGAAATGATTCCGCTGATGCAGCAGCAGCTTTCTGTTGCCAGATAAGCGACGGCCTGAGTGCGTCAAGCTATAACGAAAATATCATAAAACACTAATCCCCTACATAAGCAGAGGCTTGTGCAGGGGATTTTTCGTTACAATGTTTATTTTTCAAAGGTGCCTTTGACAAGCGCTTCGCCTGCTGCTACCATGATTTGGCCTTTGGCGATTACGGTGTCTACGTCATAGGTGTCGCTGTAAATAATCAGATCGGCGTCACTGTCGGTCTGCAGGCAGCCCTTTTGCGGATACAAGCCGTTGGCCTGCGCCGGATTGCTGCTGACAACCTTTGCCACAACCTCCGTGGGAACGCCTGCAAGCAGAGCATCCTTAACCTCCTCCTGGAAGGAATCCGGCGAAACGGCAAGCTGCTTTTGGCTGCCGTCGGGAAGCGTTACGCTCATGCAGCCGTTGGCATCCGAGCTCATGGTGACTTTGTCCATCGGCACGCCTTCTTCATAAAGAATTTTGATTGCGTCACTGGGTTTGACGCAGGCGGGGAAGCCGTCCTGCTCCCTGATGCCGGAGGTGATATCTACATAACCGCCTAAGCGGGCAAATTCCTTGGCCTGCTCAAAAAGATGGAAGGCACGGTTGACGTGGGTGGGGATAAAATGACGGGCGGGGATTTCCGTTTCGCGTACAATTGCCAGCAGGACATCCATGCCACGCTTGCCTACGCCCATGTGGAACTGCACAACACCGGCTTTGCCGGAAAGCATACCGCCCAGGCGAGCCTGTGTAAGCACCTTTTCCAGCTCCTCGCGAGTAGGCTGCGAGCTTCTGTGGTCGGATAAGGCAACCTCGCCGATGCCAAGGCATTCGTTAATCAGGATGATGTCGCGGCGCACATCACCGGTCATGTTGTGCAGGGGGATTTCGTAGGAGCCGGTGAGCATGTACGCGGTGATGCCTTCATGCGTCAGGCCTCTAGCCTTCGCCAGCAGGCTTTCGTTGTGTCTGGATGTGCCGTCTGTACCTAAAACGCCTACTACGGTAGTAATGCCAACCTTGGTCAGCTCGCTGAGGTTAATTTCCGGTGTACGGCTGTAGGGACCGGATTCGCCGCCGCCGCCGATGATGTGCACGTGCTGGTCAACATAACCGGGGACTACCTTGCGCTTTTGGGCGTCAAGAATTTGGCAGTCTAAGCCTTGCGGTGCTGCAAGCTGTTGGCCTATTTTGGCGATTTTGTCATTGATGATCAGGATGTCGACAATTCCGAGGGGTTGCGGAGCGTAGACGTCCGCGTTTTTAATGAGTAAGCATTTCATGTGATGATTCTCCTTTTCTGAAAAATTATTTATGCTTTAATTATACACTGAATTGTTGAGGTTTGGCATGTCGTAAGAAAATATTTTAAGGTTGTTCAATTGTGATATTTTAATTAAGCGGGAGTTCTTCTTTCGTGTATGACTCCTGAGAATATTGTGATATAATAACAATATGTTTCTAGAGAAAAAATAACTTAAAATATTGGGGGATCTGTTTTATGAAAGCAAGTGAGAAAACTATTTTGAGATTTATGGATGGACAGGATAAGAGATTTGTTATTCCTGTTTATCAGCGTCCGTACAGTTGGAAAAGAGAAAATTGCGCACAGCTTATTAAAGATTTGACAGATGTATATATTCGAGGTTATGAAACACATTTTTTTGGATCTATTGTTTATGTATCGCAAAATGATGGTGAGTGCGAAGAGTATACAATTATAGACGGACAGCAGAGAATAACTACAGTATCATTACTCTTATTGGCTATCATGAATCGTATTAGACTTAATAAAGATAGTGATATTCAAGGTATTAATCCAATAAAAATTAAAAATGCTTATTTAGTAGATGAGTACGCTGACGATGGGAAAAAACTAAAACTCAAATTAGTACAGAATGACGATGCAGCTTATGATGCAATATTGGAAGGTAACCCTTTAATTGAAAATACAAGCGTTACTGCAAACTATAATTATTTGTATAGTGAGGTTCAAAAATTATCAAAAGAGGATTTGAGTGGATTGTATAAAGCTATTACAAAACTTATGATAGTTAGTATTAGTCTTGAGCCACAAAATGGAGATGATCCGCAATTAATTTTTGAAAGTCTTAATTCAACTGGTTTAGATTTACAGTCTTCTGATAAAGTAAGAAATTATGTTCTTATGCGTATGAATAGCAAAGCTCAGGAAAGGTTTTATAAAAAGTATTGGAAACCGCTTGAAGAAGGTATTACTGCTAAAGAGTTGAATAAATTTATTAGATTTTATCTTGAAGTAAAAAATAGAGTGTTTGTAGCTGAAGGCAGAGTATATGCAGAGTTTAAGCTGTTCCATCAGCTTAGTGGATTATCAATTGAATCATTATTGCAAGACATGTTGGAATATGCGGATTACTATAAAATAATCAATAATCCGTCAGATAGCAGTCAGTTATACACAGAAACACTTAAGAGAATTAATAAACTGGAAGTAAAAACTTGCGTTCCGTTATGTATGGATTTATTTAAAGCTAATAAAGAAGGCTTTTTGAATTTAGATGAATTATCTGATACTCTAAAAATAATTGAGAATTATATAGTTAGAAGAGAAATATGCGACCTGCCGACAAATGTTTTGAATAAGGTTTTTATTCAAGTTGGAGCAGATGTTGAAAAAGATATAGAAAATAAAAAGCAGACTTATTATCAGGCTTTTTGTAAAGAGATAATGAAACGTACAGCTAAGAGTAGGTTTCCCAATAATCATGATTTTGAAGATAAGTTTTACACATATGATTTATACAATGCCAAAGCTTCAATCAGAAAGTATATTTTAGAAAGATTGGAGAACTATCAAAATAAAGAGCAGATTGCTGTTGATGAACAATTGGAGAAAGAGCAGTTGACAATTGAGCATGTTATGCCACAAACGTTAACTGATGAGTGGAAGGCAGAACTTGGCTCTTCTTGGGAACTGATTCATACTAAATACAAGGATACTATCGGCAATCTTACGTTGACGGCTTATAATTCAGATTACAGTAATTCAGCATTTAAAGTAAAAAGGGATATGAAAGAAAAAGGATTTTCATTTTCTAAATTAGCTCTAAATCAATATATTGCTCAATGTGATGCTTGGGGAGAAAAAGAAATTAGAGAACGGGCAAGTTTGTTATATAATAAAGCAGTAGAAATCTGGTGGATGCCTTCAGTTGCTTCATCTGCAGATAATGTAGATGAGTGGTTTGATTGGGATGAAGAGTTTAATTCTACTAAAAAATTAGTTACTGAAATAATTATAAAAGGACAAAGAATAAAGACTACTAACGTAACTGATGCTTTTAGAAAAATTAATGAGGTACTGTATTCTTATGATCCTACGGCTTATCATGGAGGAGAGTTTTCATGGGCAAAAGAGTGTAAAGATGGCATGAGAAGACCTTTTGAACTTAGTAAAAATATGTATATAGAAACCAATAAATCTAATTCAGAAAAAATAGATTGCATAAAAGCAATTGCTGAATATATGGGATTGGAATCGAATGAAATTCGTTTTTTGCTAAAGGAGAAAAATAATATTTAATTTGACATTGATGATAAGCAACTTTTTCTTCTAATTTATTAAAGTAAATTTATTGGCATACAAATTACATTTTTAGGTGAAATGTGATGAAAATAAATTTAACTAATAAGTAAACAGAAGAATTGAACTTTCATAAAAAAGGATTCCTGCAGATTACCTGATTGAGGTAGTCTGTCGTAATCCTTTTATTAATGTCACTTCTTAGAAATTATGCCACGAGAGATAACTGATTGTGCTGGCTCTGCAGACAAATAATTAGGCAGCGGAAGGGCTGGCAAATAAAATATCGTCTGCTTTCTAAATTTTCTCTGCTTTAATTATACACTGAATTAATAAAAATAACACATGAAACAAGAAAGTTTTCGGGGTTTAATGGTATAATAGGGATAATAAAAATGAATTGTCGTGCTATGATGGTGTGGAGAGATTGGAAGAGGGATGAAGTGTGATGAAAAAATACTCTGCATTGACAAAATATATCAACCTTTTGAAAAATGATATTGTTGGTGAATGGAGTTGTGATAAGGAAAATGATGGTTCTTCGGAAAGACCGATGCACCTTCCTTTCGTCATTTATTCTATAACGGTTAAGAAGTTGGCAGATGATATCTATAAATTTGCCAAAGAAAGTGATGAAATAGTACCGGGTAAATATGCAGATATTCTTAATGCTAATGGCATAGAATGGGGTTATGATTCCATGATGCAAGCCGATGCTTCTGAATTAGATGCTCAATGCATATTGGCTTTACTGATAGCTTCTCTTAGGGCAGAGCGCTTTTGTGATGGTGCGTTATTAGAATTTATCAAAAGTGGCGCTGTTACAAGATGGCTGAAACGTTTGCAGGAGCTTGATGAGGCATAAGAATATATCCTTCCCCCAAAAAAAATTTCTCCCTCGCCCTACCCGAATTCACGCTTTCGGGTGGGGCGCTTTTCTTATTTTCACGCTAAAATATAATCAGGAAAACAACTGCCCGTAACACAGATGGCAGGAATAGGAGGGATGGATATGCAAAAGAAAATATTCTTAAGCGCAGCGCTGGGTCTAGCAATATTTGCCAACACTGCCTTTGCCGAGGTTAATACAGCTTATTTAGCCAACGAGCTCAGGTCTTATCCCGGATGGCCGCTGGAGGTATATTGCAACGCAACCGATATTAATGTCAGAACACAGCCTAACACCGATTGTGATGTTATCACCATGCTGCAAAGGGGAGATAAATTTTATGTAAGCAGAGTTGTGGATGTAGTAAACAGTGAATACAAATGGCTTCTTGGTACTACTGAAAAGGGCCATGTTGGTTTTATGGCAAGCAAATATCTTGATACAACCCCGAGAGCTGCCAGCGCAGCAGGACGCTTTAATGCTGCCCTCGAAGCAGATTGGATTATGGATCCGGAAATTTTTGCTTCCAATGCCTATTACTTGGGGCGTGTGGAAAAGAATACGGATGATACTATCTCCTATGCTGATAAAAAGATGCAGGTAGGACTGCGTCTGTTCTATATAGATTCAGCGAGAAACAAAGTAAATGAGGTAAAGGTTAATAAACTTCATGGCAGTATGGCAGGCTATGCTGTCGGCCAGCTGCTTAATACTGACAGCCAGATTCGTTTGGACGGTTACATGAAAATGAACGGCTGGGAGGATGATTATATGGGCAGAGGCCGTTCTGATACGCATTATATGATCGGCTGGTTGAAATATGCCTATAACGCAAGAGGGCAAAAATTCCTGCACAAGAGCTTTTATGTGAAATTGGATTCTAAAGATGTGATTTCGGAAATTATTTACTGCGAGCATGACGTTCATTAAGCAAAGTAAAGGACAAAGCAAATTTTGCTGAAACATCTTTTGACAGGAGGTGGCGGAATGAAGCGGAAGCTGTTTAAGAGCATGTGCCTGGCAATGCTTCTGGCGGCATTTGCCGGTTACGGCACAGAGCAAAATGCCGTATTACCGCAGATGGATTTGCCTAAGGCAGAGGCTGCTGCCAAAGCAGCGCCGGCCTATGAGCAGGAATATGCAAAGGTTGTGGACAGCGTTTATGAATTTATTGCTGACGGTACGAGTGATAACCTGCCGGAGCAGGGAAGAACAGGCATCTGTGAGGTGCGGGATTTCGCCAGCCGGGAGGCAGCCCTGCAGCAGCTTGGCTACACGCTGCAGGATATTAGCGGCGACGGTGTTCCGGAGCTGCTTATCGGTTGGATTAGCCAAAAACGCGGCGTGGGGCATTACGGTAAGGAGATTTATGCGATTTACACCTTTGCGGACGACAGAGTGAAATACGTTGCGGAGGGCTGGAGCCGCAACAGTCTGCAGCTTATGGCAAATGACAATCTGGTGACACGAGGCGGCACCGGCATTTCGCATCAGGTGCTTGCTGTGGAGCATTTGCAGCCTGACGGCAACCTCGGATGCTATGAGCTTTATTTTACATGGCCGAAGGATGACGGCCTTGGCGTTTACCGCAACATGAACTGTAGAAGTGAGGCAGATGCTGCGCAGGAAACAGATATGACTGTGGAAGAGTTCAATGAAATGAGGTCTGAATATGCTAATAACAGTGTTGAAATTGAATATTTGCCGTTGAAGGACTTCAAAAAGCAGGGCTTTAAGGGTCTGATGAGGCAGTATCTTTCTGCAGGAAGGTGAATAAAAGGGCTGATGTGCAGAGCCTGAAATATTATGGCAGTCGGCATTTAACCGGCTGCCGTTTTTTTGAGGTGAAATAAGGCGAAATTTATAGTATAATATACATAACTGTAACTGATATACGCTTATACCGGCTTTATATCAAGTATTTTTATGAGGTGAATTAATAATGAGCAATGAATTAACCGGACGTAATGTAGGAAAAACCTGTCGCGTACACTATAAAGGTACCTTTAATGACGGCAAGCAATTTGATTCTTCTTATGACCGCGGCGAGCCGCTGGAATTTGTTTGCGGCGCAGGCCAGATGATTAAAGGCTTTGATGCAGCTGTTGCTGACCTGGAGGTCGGCGCTGAGGTTGATATCCATCTGCTGCCGGCAGAAGCATATGGCGAGGCTGACCCGAAGGCTATCTTCACCATGCCGATTGCCCAACTGCCGGGTTCTGAAAACCTGACCGTTGGTCAGAGAGTTTACCTGCAGAACCAATTCGGTCAGCCTGTTCCTGTACTGGTAACCGAAAAGGATGATACCAACATTACCTTTGACGCTAACCATGAAATGGCCGGCAAGGAACTGAACTTCCACATTGAGCTGGTAGAGGTAAAATAAAGTATTGCTGCTGCCATACAGTAAACTGCAATTTGCTTTGGCAATAGATTTTGCAGTGCTGATATGGTACAATAGCATACGTGCATTTTTTGCAACTGATATTTAGGAGTGTGTATTGTGGATTATATAATTGTGGTGCCCAGCGGAATTGTTTTTGATTTCAATAATATGCTGGGAGCAGGCAGATTGCAGCCGCAGGAGGTAGAGCAGGCACTGCAGCAGCAGGGAGCCGCAGCCGAAAAGGCTGTGTGCGAGCTGCGCCGCAGCGGCTTTGCCAAGAAGCATTTATCTAAGGACGGCACGCCTGAGCATGTTTACTTTCCACGCATGCCATATATTGCCGACGGCAACCCCAATACGGAGCAGTCGATTATCAAGCTGATGCGCTACAGCAAGCATCTGCGCAGTAAAGATGTCGTAATCTTTTTGGGCGTTGGCGGCTCCTACTTGGGCAACAAGGTGCTGTTTGATGCCTTTGGCGGTTATCATTGGAATACCAGTGCAACACTGCGCCAAGGCCAGCCCTGCATTTATTTTTCCGGCAACAATCTTGACCCGGTGGACTGCAATTCACTGCTGTTCAAGATGCGCCGTATGGCTGGAGTAAGTGCGCAAGAAGGCAAGAAGCTAAAGATTATGCTGGTGCCGATTTCTAAATCCGGTACTACGCTGGAAACTATTTCAGCCTTTACGTATTTCTATGCTAATCTGTCTCAAAACGCAGATATAGACCTTGACTGCACGGTAGTTACTGATTTAAAGGCTCCGGTGGAAAATGCGCCGCTTTTGCAGCTGGCGGAAAAATTTGGCTGGGAGCGCTTTGACATCAAGGAGGGCATTGGCGGACGCTTCTGCATTATGACTGACCCGGGACTCGTAACGATGGCTGCCCTTGGCGGTGATATTGAGGAGTTTTTGCGCGGTGCGCGTGATATGGATATCTATTGCCAGCAGGCGGAGCCTGCGGAAAACCCGGCGCTTCTCAATGCTTTACTGAAATTCATGGCCTATGAGCGCGGACGCGATATTGAAGTGTTCATGCCGTACAGCATGCGCCTGAAATCGTTGAGCGAATGGTATGTGCAGCTGCTGGCGGAATCGCTTGGCAAGCGCTGCAATCGTGAGGGTGCAACTGTTTACTACGGCAGAACGCCGATTGTTGCTGTCGGTACGACGGATATGCATGCGCAGACGCAGCAGCATCAGGACGGCCGTCTGAATAAGGTGGTGCAGTTCCTAGAGGTTGCCAATCCTGAAGTTGAGGCAGTTTTGCATAATCCCTTTGCCGATGTACCGTTCTTTGATAAGTACGAGGGAATGGATATGGCGAAGGCTCTTAAAGCGGCGCTGAATGCCAATGAAGCGGCGCTGACGGGTGATAACCGTTACAATGCGCGCTTTACGCTGCCGAAGCTGAATGAGTATTATCTTGGCCAGCTGATGTACTTTTTGATGCTGACGATTGCCTATGAGGGCGAGCTGGCGGATGTGGATGCATTTGACCAGCCCGGCGTTGAGGTTTACAAGAAATTAATGAAGGCTCAACTGTAAATGTTAAAAGAAAAAAATTAGACGTTGTGTGCTTGAAAAAGCACGCAACGTCTTTTTTGCTATGTATTGAATTCAGCGTTTACCTGTAAACAGCAGCTTTGCCGTACTGCATTTTGCAAATGCCTTCGTCAGCAGGATGCTGAGCGCCAGCGAGCCGAGCACCAACAGCACGTAGGACAGGGCTACCTTTTTAACGGTCATGATAATGCCGAAATGGTTATAGGCGCTGCTGAGCCAGTCCAAAAGCAGCGGATGCACAAAGTAGATGAGCATAGAATAAGCGGAAAGGATGCTGATGGCTTTGTAGAAAGGCTTCGCGAGGGAGCCTTCGCTTTGCGCTCTGCGCTCCAGCCAGTCCAGTGCCAGACAGAAGAAGAGCAGCGAGCCTACAGTGTAGCAGAGTCCCTGCGGGCTGAGCTGGTGATAGGTGTTGGCCAAATCAATCAGCGTGTAGCCTTTGACAGTAACTGCCTCGTAACAGCTTTGCACGTCCCAGGCCACGCTTGCAGCAAAAATTACGCATACCATGGCGCTGTATCTGCGCAGAAGGGCGATGAATTTTTCCCAATAGCAGGCTGCCAGGCCGCCGCTTATAAAAATAAGCAAATAATGCAAGGGGAGATAGTTGAGGCGATAATCAAAGAAATTTTTAGCCAGGACGCTCCAACCCGCTGTATTCAAGCCCGGGTGCGTTGTCCACCAGTTGAAAGCAAGCTGGAAAATGAATAAAAGCACTAGCATAAACGGTATGCTTTGATGTATAATTATACGAAGAAGCTGGCGCCAGAGCGGATAGCTTGCATAAAACCACAGCAGGATGACCATAAAATACAAATGGTAGCAGCCCAGGCCGAAGAATAAAACATAGGCCACATGCAGCGGATTCCAGCTGACGAAGCCCGGTGGCAGAATCAGCCAGAAGTAAAGCATGTAAAAAAGCGACCAGCTGAGATAGGGCAGGCCTGCTCCCCGCAGACGCTTCTTCATAAAGTCGATATAGTTCAGCCGGCTGCCGCTTAAAAGGCCTTTATCCGTACAGGCCAGGCCGTAGCCGGAGATAAAGAAAAAGGAGGGGACACTGTAACGGCTTAAAATCTCCAGTAATAAGTAAAGAGTAAAGTTGTTGGGGGCAAGTGCCAAGCTGCCGATATGAATACCGATGACGCCAAGCATGCAGATGCCACGCAGATTATCTATAATGGTGTTTCGCATAAGTACCTCGCTAATTTTTAATCTTCTTTATTATACTATAAGTAAAAAATTCCTGCCAAGATTTTACCTCGAAATATTTGACGTATTCTTCATTAAGGTGTAAAATATATACAATCAATTTGCACCTTTAAATTGGTCCTGTGAGACTGCAAGGTATAAGTTATTATGAAACCTAAGGCCTTTTTGCACCATCATGGGATGAGAAGGCCTTTTATTATGCAATTTTATTATAAAAAACAGGAGGTAAAGCTAATGGCTAAATCAAATGTATCTCTGGGCGGCAGAGATATACTGGATCTGGAAAGCCTCAGCGTTGAGGAAATCGAGCTGGTTTTGAAAACAGCTGAGGAAATGAAGAAGATTATGAAGAGGGATATCAAAAAGGTGCCCTCACTGCGCGGTAAATCTATCATCAATCTGTTCTATGAGCCCAGTACACGTACCCGTACATCCTTCGAGCTGGCAGGCAAATATCTGGGTGCCGATGTAGTAAACATCACTACATCCTCTTCCAGTGTTGTCAAAGGTGAATGCCTGCGCGACACCATCCTGACTGTACAATCCATGGCTTGTGATGCGATTGTTATGCGTCACCCCATTGAAGGCGCTGCAGCATATGCTGCTAAGGTTGCAGACCCTGTAATCATCAACGCCGGTGATGGCGCACACGCACATCCTTCTCAAGGCTTCCTGGATATGTTTACTATCCGTGAGCAGGGCAAAAACCTGAAGGGCTTGAAAATGGCAATTATCGGCGATATTCTCTACAGCCGTGTTGCCCGCACCAATATTGCTGCCTGGACTAAAATGGGCGCTGAGGTACACGTTGCAGGTCCTATGACTCTGCTGCCGCACGACATCGCTTCTCTTGGCGTTACCGTACACAAACGCGTTGAAGAAGCAATCGAAGGCGCTGACGTAATCGATATCCTGCGTATTCAGCTGGAGCGTCAGCAAAAGGGCCTGTTCCCGTCTCCGCGTGAATATGCACGTATCTTCGGTATTAACGAAAACCGCCTGAAGCTGGCTAAGCCTGACGTAACCGTGCTGCATCCCGGCCCGATGAACCGTGGTCTGGAAATCTCCTGGGAGGTTGGTTACTGCGATAACGCCGCAATCCGTACTGAGGTACAAAACGGCGTAGCTGTACGTATGGCACTCTTATTCTTGACTTTGACAGGAGGTAAACACATTGAAAACATTGATTAAAAACGGCAGGGTAGTAGACCCCAGCCAAAAATTAGATGCTGTAATGGATATCCTCGTTGAGGATGGCAAAATTAAAGCTTTGGGCAAGGATATTGCCGAAGCAGCTGACGAGGTTTTTGATGCAACTGGCCTCGTAGTAACTCCTGGTCTGATTGACGTACACACTCATATGCGTGAGCCCGGCCTGGAAGCTAAGGAAGATATTATCAGCGGTACCAAGGCTGCTGCTGCCGGCGGTGTAACCACCGTTGCCTGCATGCCGAATACCAAGCCTGTTATTGATACCTCCATCGTAGTAAGCGGTATTAAAGAACGCGCTCGCGAGGAAAGCTACGCTAACGTTGAAGTTATCGGCGCAATCAGCAAGGGCGAAAAGGGCGAAGAGCTGGCAGAGATGGGCGACATGGCAGAAAAAGGCGCTATGGGCTTCTCCGATGACGGCCACTATGTAAAGAGCTCCCGTCTGATGGTGCTGGCTGCCAAATATGTAACTGCTTTCGACAAACCTTTGCTGTGCCATGCGATTGATCCTGAGCTGGATTCCGAAGGCTACATGCATGAAGGCGCTGTTTCCGCACGTATCGGCGTTCCGGGCGTACCGGCAATCAGTGAGGATATCGCTGTTGCACGTGACTGCATCATCGCTGAATACACCGGTGCACATGTACACATCTGCCACGTTGCCTCCAAGGGTGCTATCGACATCATCCGCCAGGCTAAAAAACGCGGCGTAAATGTTACCAGCGAAGTAACCGTACATCATCTGACTCTGACTGATGAGGCTTGCGCAGATTACAATTCCGCAACCCGCGTTAACCCGCCGCTGCGCAGTGCAGACCATGTACAGGCTATGCGTGAGGCTGTTCTGGACGGCACTGTTGACGCAATCGTTACCGACCACTCCCCGCACGCACCGGAAGAAAAGGATGTTGAATTCCGTTATGCTCCGAACGGCTTCTGCGGTCTGGAAACCTCTTTGGCAGTAATGCTGACTGACTTATATTACACCCATGTATTTGACCTGAATACTATTATCAGCAAAATGAGCTGTGAGCCTGCTAAGCTGTTCAAGCTTGCCGGCGGTACTCTGAAAGAAGGCAGCGTTGCTGATATTACTATTATGGACCTGAATAAAAAATGGACTGTTGACAGCTCCAAATTCTATACCCGCGGCAAATTCACCCCGTACGAAGGCAAGGCTTGCACCGGTAAGGCTGTTGCCACTATGCTGCACGGTAATTTTGTAATGAGGGATGGTGTAGTATGCACGAAAAAGTAAGAAAAGGAAAATTAGTTTTAAAAGACGGCAGCGTTTTTGAAGGCACTCTGTATGGTGGCAAACGCAATGCTGTAGGTGAGGTTGTATTCACCACCGGCATGAGCGGTTACCAGGAGACCTTGACCGACCCATCCTTCTGCGGCCAGATTGTAGTAATGACCTATCCGCTGGTAGGCAACTATGGCTGCAACCCGCTGTTTAACCAAGGCAAGAAATGCTTCTTCCAGGGCTTCGTTATCGGCGAGTTGTGCGATTGCCCCAGCAACTGGCGCAATGAGCAGAGCCTGGAGGACTTCCTGACTGAACAGGATATCCCGACCTTAGCAGGTGTCGATACACGTGCTATCACCCGTAAAATCCGTAATCACGGCGTACTGCAGGGCGTAATTGTACCGGCAGAAATGCCTGAAGAGGAAGTACAGAAGCTGCTGGCTTTACCGGCAGTACACAACCAGGTTGAGCAGGTTACCACTCCCGAGGTTTACACCATGGGCGAGGGCAAGCTGCATGTAGCTGTTATGGACTTCGGTATTAAACGCAATATCCTGAAATCCATTGAAGCCTTTGGCTGCCGCCTGACAGTATTCCCTGCTTCCGCTACCGCAGAAGAGGTACTGGCATGTGATCCGGACGGTATCTTCCTGTCCAACGGCCCCGGCGACCCGAAGGATTTGCCTGAGGTTATTGAAAACATTAAGAAATTAATCGGCAAGAAACCGATTTTCGGTATCTGCCTCGGTCATCAGCTCATGGCTTTGGCTAACGGTGCTGATACCTATAAAATGAAATTCGGCCATCGCGGTATCAACCAACCGGTAAAATACCTGACAACCGGCCGCATCTACATCAGCGCCCAAAACCACGGCTATGCTGTAGATGAAAAATCTCTGGAAGGCAAGGGCATCAACATCAGCCATATTTCCATGAACGACGGTACTATAGAAGGCCTGGAATACACCAAGCATCCTACCTTTACCGTTCAATATCATCCGGAAGCCTGCCCCGGCCCTGGTGATCATGATTATTTGTTTAAACATTTTGTTGATATGATGGAGGGTCGTTAATTATGCCGAAACTTAAAGATGTTAAAAAGGTTCTCGTTATCGGCTCCGGCCCTATTATTATCGGTCAGGCAGCAGAGTTTGACTATGCAGGCACCCAGGCTTGCCGTGCTCTGAAGGAGGAAGGCCTGGAGGTTGTACTGATTAACAGTAACCCTGCAACCATTATGACTGATGTGCATGTGGCTGACCGTGTATATGTTGAACCTATCAGCGTTGAATTCATTGAAAAAATTATCAAACGTGAGCATCCTGATTCCCTGTTGGCAACACTTGGCGGTCAGGTTGGCCTGAACATGGCTATGAAACTGGAAGAGCAAGGCATTCTGAGCAAATACAACGTTCGTCTGCTGGGCACTCAGATCAGCGCTATCAAACGTGGTGAAGACCGCGAAATGTTCAAGGAAACTATGGAGAAAATCCATCAGCCGATTCCTGAAAGCACTATCGTAGAAACCATTGAGGCTGCTTGCGATTTCGGCAAGGAAATCGGCTATCCGCTGATTGTCCGTCCTGCGTATACCCTCGGCGGTACCGGCGGCGGCATTGCTGAAAACGAGGAAGAGCTGATTGACATCGTGCAAAAGGGCCTGGGCTACAGCCCTATCGGTCAATGCCTGATTGAACGCAGCATCGCCGGCTGGAAGGAAATCGAATACGAAGTGATCCGCGACGCTGCTGATAACTGCATCACTGTCTGCTCTATGGAAAACCTGGATCCTGTTGGCGTACACACCGGTGACTCCATCGTTGTGGCTCCGGCACAGACTCTGAGCGATAAAGAAGTACAGCTGCTGCGTCAGGCTTCTATCGATATCGTACGTGAGCTGGGCGTAGTTGGCGGCTGTAACGTACAGCTGGCTCTCGACCCGTACTCCGAAAACTATTATGTAATCGAAGTTAACCCGCGTGTAAGCCGTTCTTCCGCACTGGCTTCCAAAGCTACCGGTTATCCGATTGCTAAGGTTACCAGCAAAATTGCTGTCGGCTACAACCTGGACGAAATCGAAAACGCTGTTACCAAAAAGACTAAGGCTTGCTTCGAGCCTACCATTGACTATATCGTACTGAAATTCCCGCGTTGGCCGTTCGATAAATTCGTAACCGCTGACCGCACCCTGGGCACTCAGATGAAGGCTACCGGTGAGGTTATGGCAATTGAGCGCAGTTTTGAAGCTTCTATGCTGAAAGCAGTTCGCTGCCTGGAAATCGGCCTCAATCATCTGGAAATGCCTGAGCTGAAGGCTTTGAGCGATGAAGAAATTCATGACCGCATCAAACGTATTGACGACGAGCGCTGCTTCGTTGTTGCTGAGGCTATCCGCCGCGGCATTACTCTGGAAGAGATTCACGATATCACCAAGATTGACCTGTGGTTCCTTTCCAAAATCCAAAATATCATTAAAATGGAAAAAGCTCTGGAAACTCACGAGCTGACTCCGAGCCTGTTGCGTAAGGCTAAGAGAATGGGCTTTGCCGATGCTGTTATCGGTAAACGCGTAGGCAAGACTGAGTTTGAAATCCGCGATATGCGTAAGGCTAACGGCATTCTGCCGACCTACAAAATGGTTGATACCTGCGCTGCGGAATTTGAAGCTGCAACCCCGTACTACTATTCCTGCTACGAAACCGAGGATGAGGTTGAAGTAAGCGACAGAAAGAGAGTAGTTGTACTCGGCTCCGGTCCTATCCGTATCGGTCAGGGCGTAGAATTCGACTACTGCTCCGTACACTGCGTATGGGCGTTGAAGGAAATGGGCTATGAAACCATTATCATCAACAACAACCCGGAAACCGTTTCCACTGACTTCGATATTTCCGATAAACTGTACTTTGAGCCGCTGACTGTTGAGGATGTTCTCAACGTTATCGACAAAGAAAAACCGGAAGGCGTTATCGTTCAATTCGGTGGTCAGACCGCTATCAACCTGGCAGGCCCGCTCTCCCGCGCAGGCGTGAAGATTCTGGGCTCCTCCGTTGACAGCATCGACCGCGCTGAGGACCGTGAACGTTTCGACGAGCTGCTGACAAGCTGCGATATCCCGCGTCCGCAGGGCCACACCGTATTCGATACCGAGGGTGCGCTGGTTGCTGCCCACAATGTTGGTTATCCTACCATGGTTCGTCCTTCCTACGTACTGGGCGGCCGTGCTATGGAAATCGTTTATAACGATGACGAGCTGCGCAACTACATGACCTACGCTGTTAAGGCTTCTCACGAGCATCCGGTACTGGTTGACCATTACCTGCAGGGAACTGAGGTAGAGGTTGACGCTATCTGTGACGGTAAGGAAGTATTAATCCCCGGCATCATGGAACACGTTGAACGTGCAGGCGTACACAGCGGTGACTCCATCGCCGTATATCCGCCGCGCAGCCTGAGCGAGAGTGTTATTCGCACCATTATCGAATACACCAATAAAATGGCTCTGGGTCTGGAAGTTAAGGGCATGATTAACATTCAGTACATCGTTCGTGACGAGCATGTATATGTAATCGAGGTTAACCCGCGTTCCTCCAGAACCGTACCGTTCCTGAGCAAGATTACCGGCATCTCCATGGTAGACGTTGCTACCAGATGCGCAATGGGCATGAGCCTCAAAGAGCAGGGCCTGCAGGCTGGTCTGCGCTTCTTCCCGGACTACTATGCTGTTAAAGCTCCTGTATTCAGCTTCAATAAGATGAGCAACGTAGATATCACCCTTGGACCTGAAATGAAATCCACCGGTGAGGTTATGGCCTGCGACTATCAGTACAGCCGTGCGCTGTATAAGGCCTGCATCGCTTCCGGTATCAATGTACCGCACGAGGGTGCAATTCTGATTACCGTTGCTGATGTGGATAAGCCTGAGGCAGTTGCTATTGCCCGCGGCTTTGAAGAGCTGGGCTACACTGTTATCGCAACCGACGGTACTGCGGAATATCTGCAGCAATACGGTGTAACTGTTGAGGTTGCTACCAAAGTAAGCGAAGGTCATCCGAACCTGATTGATGATATCAAGAGCGGCCGCATCGGTATGGTTATCAACACCACCAACCACGGCCGTGACGCTGAACGTGACGGCTTCAAGATCCGCCGTTCTACCGTAGAGCATGCAATTGCCTGCCTGACCTCTATGGATACTGCACGCGAGCTGCTGAACGTTATGAGCGCAATGCGTCGTCGCAGCGTTGTACGCGTTACCGCTCTGCAGGACCTGACCTGGGAGGATTGATTATGTCTAAAACTATTGCTAGTGCCAAGGTAATTGGTCAACGAGTTTTAAATAGTACGACAAAATTAATAAATGTTTATGCACCGGAAATCGCTGACGAAGCTGTCCCCGGACAGTTCGTCAACGTGAAGGTGTGCAAGAATACTGCTCCGCTGCTGCGCCGTCCCTTCGGCGTAGCAGGAGTTAACAAGGCTGAGGGCAGCATCACCATGATCTACCGTATCATTGGTGAAGCCACTCATATTCTGGCTGACGTTTGCAGCGGCGACGAGCTGAGCATCGTCGGTCCGCTGGGACACGGCTTTGATATGAGCGCCAAAAAACCGCTGCTGGTTGGCGGCGGCTTGGGCCTGGCTCCGCTGCTGTTTTTGGCAGAGGGCTTCGGTGAGGGCAATACCGATATCCTGATGGGCGGCCGCAGTGCCGAGGAATTGTTCTGGACCAAGCTTTATGAAAGCCTCAGCAAAAATATTTACCTGACCACCGATGACGGCAGTGTCGGCACTAAGGGTACTGTAATGGCCCTGCTGCCACAGCTGTTGAAAGAGGGTGGCTATGACTGCGTATACGTTTGCGGTCCTGTACCGATGATGCGCGCAGTTGCCAATGCCTGCTTAGAAGCCGGCGTAAAATGTCAGGTATCTCTGGAAAAATACATGGCCTGCGGTCTTGGTGCTTGCCTGTCCTGTGCCTGCGAAGGCATTGGCAAGCGCATCAAGGTCTGTAAGGACGGCCCGGTATTCTGGGCAGAGGAGGTAGGAGAATGGTAAAAGCATTGTATGATGGCCGTCTGGCAGTTGATATTGCCGGCGTGAAGATGGCTACTCCTGTTACTACCGGCTCCGGCACCTTTGGCTTTGGTCTGGAATTTACCGATTTTCTCGACCTGGAAAAGGTTGGCGCTGTTACCGTAAAGGGTACCTCTTTAGAGCCTGCAGCAGGCAATAAGGGCCAGCGTGCGGTAGAAACCCCGTCCGGTATGCTGAACTGCATAGGTCTGGAAAACCCCGGCAGCGAGTACTTCTTGGAGCACACTCTGCCTGAGCTAAAACAATATAACGTACCTGTGATTGTCAACATCTACGGCCATACCCCCGAGGAATACGGCGCTGTTGCCAAAAAGCTGGATGTAGACGGTGTTGATGCAGTAGAAATCAACATCTCCTGTCCGAACGTAAAAGAGGGCGGTATTGTTTTCGGCACTGTGCCGGAAGCAGCTGCTGAGGTTGTACGTGCTGTTAAGGCCAACACCGGCAAAATGGTTATCGCCAAGCTTTCTCCGAACGTAACTGATATCGTAGTAATGGCTAAGGCTGTAGAAGCAGCAGGTGCGGATGCAATTTCCATGATTAACACGCTGCTCGGTACCAAGATTGATATTGAGCGTCAGCGTCCTGTGCTCGGCAACGTAACCGGCGGCCTCAGCGGTCCTGCTGTACGTCCGGTAGCAGTGCGCCTGGTTTACCAGGTAGCGCAGGCTGTGCATATCCCCATCATCGGCATGGGCGGCATCATGTGTGCCGAGGATGCAATTGAGTTCATGCTGGCAGGCGCAAGTGCGGTAGCAGTTGGCACCGCAAACTTTGTACAGCCTGATATCGCTGAAACCATTGCTCATGGTATGCTGGCATATTTGGACAGACACAACGCGCAGAATATTTCTGAAATTGTCGGACTTGCATTACCGAATGGCAAGGCAAGCATGCCGTTGTATAACGACGCTGTATAACACGCCATCTGCTTCAGAACGGCTCCTGACGCTAAGACCCAGTTTTTACAAGTGTAAATGCAGTAAAAACTGTTGGTCGTGCTAATACCCGAAGGGTGAGGAGTACGAGTATGTACGCCGTCGTCGCCGTTCTTCGCATCTGACGCATTCTCCAGCGTCTTTTAGAAAGAATGACAAAAGGGAGATTTTTATGAAATCTGATGATAGATTAATAGTCGCACTCGACTTTCCTACCTTGGAGCAGGCTAAGGCTTGCGTTGTCGAATTGGGTGACGCAGTAAGCTACTACAAGGTTGGCATGGAGCTTTATTATGCAGTAGGCAGCGAAATCATCCGCTTCTTGAAGGAACAGGGCAAGCATGTTTTCCTGGACCTCAAGCTGCAGGATATTCCTAACACTGTTGCTCATGCACTTACCGTACTCAGCGATTTGGGTGCAGACATGATGAACGTTCATGCTGTCGGCGGCAAAAAGATGATGGCAGAGGCTGTTAAGGCTGTGCATGAGGCTGCTGAGGCAGCTGGCCGTCCGGCACCGAAGCTGATTGCCGTAACCATTCTTACCAGCATGGATGATGAACAGTTTGCTGATTTGAATTATAAAAATACCATTGCCGAGCAAGTTATCAGCCTGGCTAAGCTGGCGAAGGAAGCAGGCATGGACGGCGTTGTTGCTTCTCCTAAGGAAGCTGCAGCTATCCGTGAGGCTTGCGGCCCCGAGTTCCTGATTGTTACCCCGGGCGTACGTCCTGCGGGCAGCTCTCTGGACGACCAGAAGCGCGTAGCAACACCGGCAGGCGCTCTGCAAAACGGCAGCAGTCACATCGTAGTAGGCAGACCTATTACTAAGGCTGAAGCAAGACAAGCAGCAGCATTGGCAATTGTAGAAGAGATTAAAGGAGTGTAAGCAAATGGCAGTTTTAGAAGAAAAAGATGTTATGAAAATGCTCGAGGAAACCGAAGCAGTTCTCCATGGTCACTTTTTGCTGACCAGCGGTCTGCACAGCCCTATGTATGTTGAAAAATTCAACGTACTGCAGCATCCTAAATATACCGAGCGTCTGTGCCAGGAAATCGCACGTCGTTATGAAAACGACAATGTTGAACTGGTAGTTGGCCCGATGACTGGCGGTATCCTGCTGGCTCACGAGGTTGGCAAGGCTCTTGGCACCCGTGCTATCTTCACCGAGCGTGAAAACGGCAAAATGACTCTGCGTCGTGGCTTCCAAATTCCGGCAGGTACCCGCGTACTGGTTGTTGAAGACATCGTAACCACCGGCGGCAGCGTTAAAGAGGTTATGGAAGTAGTTAAAGAGCATGGCGGCGAGCTCGTAGGCGTTGGCCTGCTGGTTGACCGCAGCGGTGGCAAGGTAGACTTCGGCGTTCGCACCGAAGCTCTGCTGCACCTTAACGTAGAAACCTTTGATCCGGCAACCTGCCCGCTGTGCGCTAAAGGCGTACCGTTCACTAAACGTGGCAGAACTGGTAAATGAGACACAGTTTGTCGCAAGCGTAGCGCCGCGAGAAACTGAATGTCGAATTATCCTCGAAGAGGACAAGTAAGACCCGAGTTTTTATGAGCTTCGCGAATAAAAAACTCGTTGAGCGCGCTATCCTCGAAGAGGACAAGTAAGCTAATCTAAATTTCAAAGCACCTGTTTATCAGCAAAATGATAGGCAGGTGCTTTTCCCTTACATACCAAAGCTTTCCCTTAAAATTACCCTATTTTTAAGGGAAAAACTTATAACTTCTTTCCTCTTGACAAAATCTGAAAAATCAGATAATATATATTCGTAAGATTTTTGCACGCCTGCCTGGAGTACGGTCGTCGCAGCGTCATTGAGAACGCCTTATGTATTATTGAGTAGTACATAGGGCGTTTTTTGTTAAGAAGGGAGCTAAAGTAATGCAAACAACCGAAGTAGGTCAAAACAGCGAAATCAAGCAGGTCATCGGCAGCCTTTGCATGATGAACAACAGGTTTATGAATTTTATGCTAGATGACAACAAAAAAGCAGCGCAGGTTTTCTTGCGCGTTATCCTGGGAGATGATAAAATTAAGGTGAGAAATGTCAGAATACAGAGCTTTATTCAAAACATCTACGGACATTCTTCTCAACTGGATATTTTAGCGCAGGATAGCAAAGGACGTTATTTTAACGTAGAGGTGCAGAGAAGCGATGAAGGCGCACCTGCAAGACGCGCCAGATTTTATAGTAGTATTCTTGATACTCACTTCCTGCAGCCTGGTAAGCTTTACGAAGAGCTGCCGGATACCTACGTGATTTTTATCACAGAAAACGATGTCTTGCACGATAATCTGGCACTGTATAATATCAGGCGCAGAATCGATGAAAATGCGAAATGCTTTGAAGATGGTTCGCGCATTATCTATGTCAACAGCCAGCGTCGAGATAATACAGCGCTTGGTAAACTGATGCAGGATTTATATTGTACAGAGCCAAAGAATCTGCATTATCATGAATTTGCCGAGCGCATGGAGTTTTTGAAATACAGCAAGGAGGGCGAAGAAAAAATGACTGATGTAATTGAAGAATATGCTGCAAGAAAGGCCGAAGCATTAGCGAAAGAAGCAGCGAAAAAAGCAGCGAGAAAAGCAGCGAAAGAAGCAGCGAAAAAAGCTGAAGAAAAAGAGCAGGCAAACAGAATAGAGCTTGCCCAAGGCTTACTGGCTGACGGTATGAGTATCGAGTTCACCGTCCGTCACTCTAAGCTTACAGAAGCAGAGGTACGCGAATTGGCTTCCAAACTGTCTGCGTAAGCTAAAAGGGTATTACCGCAAAAACAAAAATACAGTAAGTACAGGCACCTGTTTATCAGCAAAATGATAGGCAGGTGTTTTTTTTTCGCATTTTTTGCTATTTAACATGCTCTTAACATCAGCATAATACTTCCTTAACAATGATATATTATACTAGCATCATAAACCACGAACACTACTGATAAGGCGCAGAACTTATCGGAAATAAATTTTTTCACGATGGTTGAAGGAGGAAATATATTATGAAATTGAAAAAAGTCGCATGTTTAGGTCTGGCAGCTATGGTAGCACTCGGTGCTTTGGGCTGCGGCAGTGATAACAAAGCTGCAGATAACAAAGCAGGCAGCAAGGTTACCGGCAGTGTAACCGGCAGCGGTTCTTCCGCACTTCTGCCGTTGGCAAAGGATGCAGCAAGCAAATTCAAAGCTATTAACCCGGATGTTTCCATCACCCTTAACGGCGGCGGCAGCGGCACCCGGCTTTAGCAGGGTGCCGACGGCAGCGGTAACATCCGGGAATCCTACGTTACCGCAGAAAACAAGCTGGAACACGGAGTTGCTGAAGGA
>OBHX01000876.1_pt1 | contig 27416 bp, 18 predicted proteins | sample 1519331 | NCBI WGS metagenome assembly OBHX01 (sample SAMEA2602897, study PRJEB22501) | metagenome
TGGCACGTATTGAAAGTGGAAAAATGACGCTGGCACAGGAGGATTTCAATCTGCCGGATCTGGTGGATAATCTCATTACACTAACAAAACCGGTGCTTGATGAACATAAACACAATTTTGATGTACGCATTAATCACATTGAACATGAGGATGTCTGTGGTGACAGCCTGAGGATCCAGCAGGTGTTTGTGAATCTGATGAGTAATGCAATCAAGTATACACTGGATGGTGGGAATATTACTTTTTCCATAGAGGAAAAGCCAAATGGATTTTCGGAGCTTGGATGCTATGAATTTACGATTGAGGATAATGGAATCGGTATGTCACCGGAATTTCAGAAAATCATGTTTGATCCTTTCAGCCGTGCAGATGACCACCGGACAACTAAGGTTCAGGGAACTGGTCTGGGAATGGCAATCAGCAGAAATATTGTGAACCTGATGAATGGCAATATTAAAGTGGACAGCACCTTACACAAGGGAACTAAAATTACAGTAACCATTTATCTGGAGCTTCAGGAAAAAGAAAAAGAACAGGACAGAAATCTGATGAATCTGCCTGTTCTGGTTGTGGATGATGATAAGACATGCTGTGAAAGTACAGTTGCTACACTGAAAGAAATCGGTATTACAGGTGAATGGGTTCTCTCTGGCAGAGAAGCTGTTGAGCGCTGCTATGCACGTCATGAGCTAAAAAATGATTACTTTGCTGTCATCCTGGACTGGAAGATGCCGGACATGGATGGTATAGAAACAGCCAGACAGATCCGGAAACGGATAGGGAAAGAGATTACCATTATTGTACTGACATCTTATGAATTCAGTGAGATTGAAGAAGAAGCAAAGGCTGCAGGCGTAGATGCTTTTATTGCAAAACCGCTGTTCCGTTCCCGGCTGACGGCTACATTGCGGCAGTTTACTTCAGGAAGAAAAGAAAAAACAGCAAGAAATTATTTGGAGAAGCTGTCAGAATCAGACTACACAGGAAAAAGGATTCTGCTGGTTGAGGATAATGAGTTGAACAGAGAAATTGCTGGTGAAATTTTGCAGATGACAGGGGCAGAAGTGGAAACAGCAGAAAATGGAAAAATCGCAGTTGAAAAAGTGGAAGCTTCTCCGAAAGGTTCGTATGATCTTATTTTTATGGATATCCAAATGCCTGTCATGAATGGTTATGAGGCAACTGCAGCAATCAGGAGCCTTCCGGGTGAAAAGGGAAAACTGCCTATTGTTGCCATGACTGCCAATGCTTTTGCAGAAGATGTACAGCTGGCCAAAAATACAGGCATGAATGGACATATCGCAAAACCGCTGGATATGAATAAGCTGAATGATGTTCTGGAAAGCTGGCTGTAATTGCTTTCCAGATGTATAAAAACTGGTGGGGAGGGGCACCGAAACTATATGGTATTGAAATATTGTCATGGACACATGTCTTGAAAAGATGATGGCAGAACAATATGTCGCTGTGATATAATACAATAAATGATTTTATGTGGAAATTCGAAATTTTGGAAAGAGAATAAAAAGCGGATAAACTTTACGAATAAAACAGAAAACTTAAAGCTATTTAAGACTTTTTAAGTATGAGGAAACTGTATGGATGATTTCAAAAAACTCACAGAGCAACTTATGAAAATATATAGTAATGCTGAATCAGTAAATGATTTGGGTATAGAAAATTATTTTGATGAAAATATCAGTCTGATTGGAACTGGGAAACATGAGTTATTCACGAATCTGCATGAGTTTTTAGAATCATTTAAATTTGATGTAAAACGAAGAGGTAAAATCAGACTTGAAGTAGGGAATTTACATCAGGAAGAAGAAAGACTTGATGATGACCATGTTCTTGCACATGGAACAGTAGATTTTACTGGTCTGTTTAAAGATGGTTCGATCTGTTTTAAAATGGAGACAAGATTTACGATTATCTATAAGTGGACGAATGGGAAATGGCTGGTTCAGCATTTGCATCAGTCAACACCAGATTTGGAACAGATGGACGGCGAAGAGTTCCCTGTTACCTTGGGAAAACAGGTAAAAAAAACCCGGCAGGCATTTCATGCATTAGGCACTGCCTATTATTTGATTTTAAGGTTGGATTTAAAAACAAAGCGTGTTGAACTTGTCAAAAAAACCCGAAAAATGAATGTTGATATTAAAGATAATAATATCGAATGGAATCCTCAGGTCGAGACTATTGAAAGGATTATAGCAGAACCGTTTGTACAGAAGTATATGGAATTTTTTGATATACAAACCATGGCGGCACGGCTTCATAATAAAGAATCTATGTCTTCCGAATTCAAATTGAAGGAAGGATCATGGTTTCTTTCTATGGTAGTTCCTCAGAATTATGATAAAAATGGAAATGTCACATCAGTATTGATTGCGAATCGAGATGTGACAGATGAAAAAATGCGGGAATTAAGACAAGAGGAGGAATTGCGGGAAGCTAAATTAAAAGCAGAATGTGCAAATAAAGCAAAATCGTCATTTCTGTTCAATATGTCACATGACATCCGTACTCCTATGAATGCAATCATTGGTTATGCAGATCTGGCGTCCAGACATTTGCAAGAAACAGAAAAACTTGGCAGATATCTTGAAAAAATTCAAATATGCGGAAAAGAACTTTTATCGATGCTTGGTAATGTTCTGGATCTTGCAAGAATTGAAAATAATAAAGTCGAAATGGAATACACTGTTTCGAATGTTCATGAGTGCTTTGAAAATTGTATCATTATGTTCCAGCAACAGGCAGAAAGTAAAAATCAGACTCTCTCTCTGACAGAACAAATCATGTATCCGTATGTATATATGGATGCACCACATCTGTCAGAAGTCTGTCTTAATATTATAAGCAATGCGATAAAGTATACAAATACAGGAGGTATGATATCCTGTAATGTTGTACAGAAATCTTGTGAAAAAGAAGACTGGTGCAATATGATCATTACCATTACCGATAATGGAATTGGTATGTCTGAAGAATTCCAAAAGCGTATTTTTGAAACTTTTGAAAGAGAACGTAACACGACATTAAGTCATATTGATGGCAGTGGCATTGGAATGGGCATTACAAAAAAGCTTGTAGAGCTCATGGATGGCACAATAGAAGTGGAAAGTAAGCAGGGTGAGGGTTCCACATTTACAGTAACTATTCCTTGCCGAAAAGCGTCAGAAGACGATTCTCTGGTGAAGAAAAACAGTAATCTGTGCAATAAGAATTGCCTGAACGGTGTTCGGATTTTGTTGGTTGAAGATAATGAGATCAACACTGAAATCGCAACGGAATTATTGACGGAAGAAGGATGTATTGTTGAGACTGCCAATGATGGTGTTGTATGTATTGACATGATTGAAAAAGCTGATGCTGATTATTACAAGATGATCCTTATGGATATCCAGATGCCGGTTATGAATGGATATGACACTACATTAACTATCCGAAAGATGAAGGATACGAAAAAAGCCAGGATCCCAATTATTGCGATGACTGCCAATGCTTTCGCAGAAGATATACAAAAGGTTCTTTCTGTTGGAATGAATGCTCATGTTGCAAAGCCTGTTGATATGAATATTCTTGTCCCAACAATGATGAAATGTTTAAAAGAATAAAACAATCTGGAGATATACATCAGACAGAGAACTAAATAGAAACAAAGGAGCAGATATTATGAAAGCATGGGAAAGACTGATCAACTATGTGACAGTGCGTACGCCGAGTGATGAAGAGAGTGAGACAGTTCCGTCTTCTGTGTGTCAGTTTGATCTGGCGAGGAAGCTGGAAAAAGAAATGAAGGAACTTGGCCTGACAGAGGTAGTCCTTGATGATAAGTGCTATCTGTATGGAAAACTTCCGGCGACGGAAGGAAAAAAAGAGATTCCGGCACTTGGATTTATCGCACATATGGATACAGTTTCTGATTTTTGTGATCATGAGATCCGACCGATGGTTACCGAAAATTATGATGGCGGGGATCTGGTACTTGGCACAAGCGGACTGGTATTGAGTCCGAAGGAATTTCCACATCTGACAGGGCTAAAAGGACGTACACTGCTCACTTCGGATGGAACAACGATTCTGGGAGCAGATGACAAAGCAGGAATTGCAGAGATTCTGACTATGATTGAAAGAATCCAGACAGAAAATCGGCCGCATGGCATGATTTGTGTAGCATTTACTCCGGATGAGGAAATTGGAATGGGAGCGGAACATTTCAATCTGGATCAGTTTGGCGCAGAGTATGCTTATACTCTGGATGGTGACAGTGAAGGGGAGATTCAGTACGAGAATTTTAATGCCTGCAAAGCAGAATTTGAAATCAGGGGATTTAATGTTCATCCGGGTGAAGGAAAAGATACGATGATCAATGCCAGTCTGGTTGCGATAGAGATCAACAACTGCCTGCCATCTATGGAGACACCGAGAGGAACCGAAGACTATGAGGGATTTTATCATCTGATCAGCATGCAGGGGGAAGTCGGTGAAGCGAAACTTAATTATATTGTCAGAGATCATGACAAAAACGGATTCGAAGAGCGGAAGAAGACTCTTCGACTGATAGAAAAGAACTTAAATGCAAAGTGGGGCGAAGGGACGGTAACGCTTAAGATTACTGACCAGTACCTCAATATGAAAGAAATTGTAGAAGAGCACATGCATCTGATCGACCATGCGAAAAAGGCATGTGAGGCAGCAGGTGTGGCACCATTGATCCTTCCAATTCGTGGAGGAACCGATGGATGCCAGTTAAGCTTCAAAGGACTGCCGTGTCCAAATCTTGGAACAGGTGGACATGCTTTTCATGGACCATATGAGCATATCAGTGTGGAAGGAATGGAGAAGAGTGTGGAGCTCCTTCTTGCCCTGATTCAGGAATATACGAAATAATCTACGGAGTTGCAATAAAACGGTTAACATGCTCCATTGTGGCTTTTATAATCGAAAGATCTGCCTGTACATCGCCGGTCTCCAGAGAGTGATTGGCATTTGGCGTAAGAAAAAGAGGGACTTCTTTTTGTTCAGCCAGTGTACGGATAGAGTCTGTTTCTGCCCATGGATCTGCAGTACCGTGAAATGCAATACTGCCGGGACGAGCAAAGGAAAAAGTGTCAGTCAGAGGTGTGAACAGGATGCTTTTTCCTTTTATATTATGTCTGGAAGCATAAGCGGAAGCGATAACTGTACCGATGCTTTTGGAAATAAAGAGAATGCTGCCATAGGAATTCCAGTCGATATCTTGCAGAGCCTGTTCTGTTTGTTCATAAGCAAGCTCAAAAGCCTGCTTCATTTTTGCGTGATCACCCTTGACATTCTCAGGGAGGGTTCCATAGGATACAGTGAGAATCTGATACCCATAATGTCTGGCAAGACGGCTTGCATAATACAGGAGTGGTTTGTCAGCAGTATAGCCGATTCCCGGGAAAATTACTGCCAGTTTTGGGGCGCTTTTATCAGAATCATAAGTATATGCAGATGCTTTGTCATAGAGCATTTGCTGATGAATTTTTTCCTGAAGGTCTTTTAAGGTCACAGAGATTGTATAAGGCTCTTCCGGGAGATAATCATAACCGGTGAGAACACCGTTTTCTTCCATGGCATAAACAATGTGCAATGCCCCCATAAGTTCCATATCGTCTTCAATATCAGAAAGTAATTCTTCGTATGTTTTCATCTTGATTTGTTCCTCGTATTTATATTTTATAAAATTCAGTCATGTGTATAAAAAACAAAATAATTATTGCATGTTTTATTAAAACGGGCAAGGAAAATTGAAAAACTCCTGCCAGTTACCTGGTTAAGGTGTCAATAAAATTGGGGAATAGCTTGCAAATCACGATCAAATAAAATATGATATAGAGATATAAAATTATACAATGTAAGGAAAATATATGAAAAACAGAAACAAAGGTTTTACACTTGTGGAACTTGTGATCATCATTGCAATTCTTGCGATTCTTATAGGTGTTCTTGCACCGACTTATACCAAATATATAGAAAAAAGCAGGGAATCAACTGATCTTGCAAATGTCAGGACGGCGTATGACAAAGTGGTGATGGAAACGGGAATAGAGGGAAATGAAGATGTAAAGGAGATCGTTCATCTGAAGCAGAAAATAGCCAAATGGCAGTCTTCAGATACGGTGACAATTGCGGGAATCACGCATTCTAACAGCGACCCTGATACTGTTAACTGGAAGGGATATCCCGTTGCGGACGGAATATGCGAAGTGTCCATGAATCCTGAAACCGGTATTTTATTTGACTGGAAAACCGGAAAAGGAGACAGTGTAGAAAACGATGAAGTAAAAGAATACTGGTTTAACCCGGAAGAAAACTTCGACAGAGTTCTTCAGGAAAGTAATGCATTGAACGGTGTAACTGGCATCTTTGAAATCGATTCCAGATGCCAAAAATCTACTATGGTTCCAAGGATAGAGACGAAGATGGCATCTGACAGTCTCCTTAAGAAAGGAACCTGGGCATATTATGGAAAGGCGAAGGATGCTAGAAAACGTGCTTTGCTCTGGACTTCTGTTAATACAGATGTTGTCGGTGCGAACCAGAAGATTCCTGTGATTGTCTGTACGGCAGATAATAAATATTATGTAGCAGAATCTACAACCGCCAAACGTACAGGATATGGCCCTGATTACGTTGCGATTGCAGCGCAGATGAGCACAGGCACTGCAAAAAAAGAGCTGGATGAGACCGCAGTAAAATATGACAGTCTTCAGGCCGCATACGACGCATATAAAAAACTACTCACAGATGGAAAATATAAGCAATATAAAAATTCGTTGGATTTTAATATTCATTGGTGAAGGTAACTGGTGGAGATGGTTATTCCTTTGCAGTTTACTGGTTGCTTTTATTTCTCCGACAAGCTATACTAATCTGAGCGACAAAGTATGAATTGGAGGATTTTTACATGAAAATTGCAGTAACTTATGATAATGGAAATGTTTTTCAGCATTTTGGAAAAACAGAAAACTTTAAGGTTTATGAAGTAGAAGACAACAAAGTTGTTTCAAGTGAAGTGATCGGTTCTAACGGAACTGGACATGGTGCCCTGGCCGGACTTCTGGCAGAACAGGGGATTGATGTACTGATCTGCGGTGGTATTGGAGGAGGTGCACAGACTGCACTTGCGGAGGCAGGTATTCAGTTATGCTCCGGTGCACAGGGAAATACAGATGAAGTAGTAGAAGCTTATCTGAAGGGCGAACTGGAATCAGCAGGAACAACCTGTGATCATCATCATGAAGAAGGACATTCCTGTGGAAACCATGAGGAAGGGGAGTCTTGTGGAAGCAGCTGTGGCGGCTGTGGTTCACATAAACCGGCATTTTCCGGACCGAATGTAGGAAAGACATGCCGTACACATTACAAGGGAACATTCAACGATGGCACACAGTTTGATTCTTCCTATGATCGTGGACAGCCGCTGGAGTTTGTCTGCGGAGCAGGACAGATGATCAAAGGCTTTGATGCAGCTGTTGCAGACATGAAGGTCGGAGAAATCAAAGAAATCCATCTGATGCCGGAAGAGGCTTATGGACAGCCGAATCCGGATGCGATCTTTACTCTTGAGATTGAACAGCTTCCGGGTGCAGAGGACCTGACAGTAGGTCAGCAGGTATATTTGTCTAATCAGTATGGGCAGCCTTTCCCGGTCAAAGTTACAGCCAAAGATGAAAAGACAATTACATTTGATGCCAATCACGAGATGGCTGGTAAAGAGCTGAACTTTAAGATCGAGCTTGTAGAAGTAAAATAAATGTCGAAGAAGTGCGGAGTTTGTCAATAAGTTTCGAACTCTTTTGATGGACGTACACAGTGCGGCATGCTAGTATGGAAGAAAGAAAATTATGTAGCTGTCTGGCGGCATTAAAGGACAGTGATATGATTCGTTTCTGTTTTATTCTGTGCGGCATGCCGCTTCTTTTGTTCTAAGACCGTTCTGGTTGAGAAAGGGAAATCTCCATGTTTTACTTGCGTTGTCGGGCGAAATTTCCGTGTGTAATGAAATAGGATATGAAAAAGATCGGAATGCGTTGTTTCGGTCTTTTTATGTGGTGGAAACTGATCTATCAGGGCATTCTTGAATTATCTGAATTCCACGGCATGTTTTCTTTTCCAGATGGGAAATAAATTTCGCTGGCAGACGTAATTCTTCCGTTGTTCAATGCTTATGGCATGGAAGAATGTTTTCCACATATCAGTATATTCATCTTCATAAGATTCTGTCTTTTGTAATACCGAAAATTCATCGTCCGTCAGATAGCGCAGATAATTTTCACCATCTTTTACATGTACACAGGCAGTTTTGCGGTTATCATCGATGATCATCCAGTGTTCGGAGGGCATACGGTTGGCAAAATGGTTGCCAACCAGCATGATTACATCATTCGTGGGCTCCAAATGACTGACATAGACCTGGTTTTCCAGACTTTGAAAACGGGCAAATTCCCGAAAATGATGCGCTTCATTTGATACCTGGCGCCGGAGTTCGAGAAGATTCATTACATGTGGATTCGTATATTGCCCGACTACAGTACTGCCAATAGCAAACCCCACCCGAAGAAAGTCATAGATTGCCTGCAGAGCGTTCTCATCCGCAGACAATGAGGTGTAGTAGATGTTCATGTATGCAGTTTCAGAGATGCTTCTCCGAATGGAGCGTATAACCTTTTCTGCTTTGGATGGATCACCATCCACATGGATATATTCATCAAACATTGTTTGTTGAAAGATAGGTTCTTTCTTTAGTCCAATCTGGTTATGACCGACTTTCAGGGCTTCTGACCAGGCATCATAGATGCAGGTCATGATATCCGTTAAGCGGTCCTGGCAAGTATATATTTTCATATTTTTATTCCGTATTCTGATCCTATATGTAAAAGTGGCTGGAAACTGGCAGAGGGAAGTTTAGCCGATCCCAAAATCAGCGAGAGTCATCTGGGAATAAGATTCATTGGAATGTTGTACTTTCCAGGAATCTTTTGCATCTACCTGAACCAGCTGTCGGGTGATATAGGCTTCTTCAATGGGAGTACGATACATTTGTCTGCCACCGCAGGTGATAAAATAATGTGCGCGTTTCAAAACTACGCCCATTCTTTTCAGATTGTCAAAATTCAGACGGCCATATCGTCTGGCATAAGTGATCCGGCTGGCGGATTTTGGCCCGATTCCGGGAACCCGAAGCAACGTGGCATAAGATGCTTTTTCAACTTCCACTGGAAAGTGTTCCAGATGGCGCAGCGCCCAGTCGCATTTGGGATCCAGCAGTTCATTGAAGTTGGGCTGAGATTCGGATAACAGTTCATCTGCCTGGAAGCCATAGAAGCGTAGCAGCCAGTCTGCCTGATACAGGCGATGTTCCCGTAGAAGTGGAGGTGGAGTTCCAATCTGAGGGAGAATGGAGTCATCATTTAACGGAATATATGCCGAATAGAAGACTCGTTTCAGATCAAAGCCCTGGTACAGAGCTTGGCTCGTCTGTAACAGAGTATAGTCACTTTCGCCAGTGGCACCGATGATCATCTGGGTACTCTGCCCTGCCGGAGCGAAATTCCGTTTCAGATCGGACATGTCAAGAGGTGCCAGCTGACAGGCATTTTCCCATGTCAGGATATGTTTTGTGAATTTATTTTTATCACGGGAGATAAGATTCGGATCCTCTTTTTTGAGGGGAGGATTGTTCCCGGGTTTTGCATCGGTATTCTGCATATTGAGTTTTTCTCTGAAGGTTTTCTTGGAATTGTCTGAGAAAATACCATTTCTTAAAAACTGATTTCCCCGGCTTCGATCCATATATGCAGACTTTCCAGCAGCTATCCGGTGAGAGGCAATAGTACTTTGTACTTTTCCCATGGGATTCAGGATATTCTGCATGGTTTTATTGGGTGCAAGAGAACGCAGAGCTGTTTCTGTCGGAAGTTCCAGATTGACACTGATGCGGTCTGCCAGATATCCAGCCGCGGCAAGCAGCTCGTCAGAGGCCCCGGGAATTGTTTTTACATGAATGTATCCGTTGAAATGGTACCGGGTACGGAGGAGCAGCAGTGTCTCACACATTTTTTCCATGGTATAGGTCGGATTTTTTAAGACACCGGAGCTTAAGAAGAGCCCTTCGATATAGTTCCGTTTGTAAAATTCAACGGTTAGTTCACAGATTTCCTGTGGCGTAAAGGTGGCGCGGCGTACATCATTGCTGGCACGGTTGATGCAATATTTACAGTCATAGGCACAATGATTTGTCATTAGGATCTTGAGAAGGGAAATACATCTTCCATCAGCGGCAAAACTGTGACAGATGCCACATGCCTCTGCATTGCCGAGCTCTCCTTTCTTTCCGCGTCGGCTGGAACCGCTTGAAGTACATGCGACATCGTATTTTGCTGCATCTGCCAGAATCTGTAACTTTTCCTGCGTTGTGTAATTATTATTTGTAATCTGTGTGATCATATATCTATTATACAAACATATGTTCTTAAAATCAAGAACTTTTTAGAACATTCGTTCGACAAAAGTTCCAAAAAGCTACCCATTGCAATGTCAGGGTGAGGAAGATTATAATAAGAAGAAACAGAAACCGGAAAAGTCGAAAAAATTAGTGTTGCACTCGTAAAAATACAATATATTGATAAAAACTTTCAAAATACAACTACAAATTGTACAAAATTAAAAGCATGCGTTAATTAATTGACAAAGGTGCTTTCAATAGTGTACACTAGCGGCGTGAACGAGGGAGAGTTCACATGTAACTATAATAAGATTCCGGTCTTATTTTTCTTTTAGGAGAAAAGTTAGACGGGACATACGCGGAATAAATTCTATTTTAGAGAGGTGCAAAAATGAAAAACTTTTCACAGTGGGAAGGTTTCAAAGGAAACCGTTGGAAAGAAAAAATCGACGTTCGTAATTTTATTTCAATGAACTACACACCATATGACGGAGATGCTTCCTTCCTGGAAGAACCTACAGAGGCTACAAACAAACTGTGGGGAAAACTTCAGGAACTTCAGAAAGAAGAGCGTGCAAAAGGCGGCGTTCTGGATATGGAGACAGAGGTTGTTACATCTCTGACAGCATATGGCCCGGGATACATCGATGAAGACCTCAAAGATCTTGAAAAAGTTGTTGGTCTGCAGACAGACAAACCGCTGAAACGTGCATTCATGCCATACGGTGGTATCAAAATGGCAGAGCAGGCATGTGAGACTTACGGATACAAAGTAAGCGACAAGATCAAAGACGTTTTCCATAACTACGAATTTAAAACACACAACCAGGGTGTATTTGATATCTACACACCAGAAATGAAAGCAGCCCGTCACAACAAGATCCTGACAGGTCTTCCGGATACTTATGGACGTGGACGTATCGTTGGTGACTACAGACGAGTAGCACTGTACGGTATCGACGCTCTGATCGAAGGAAAACAGAAAGACTTTGCAGCTTGCGACCGTCAGGGTATGAGACGTTATGACTTCCAGCTTCGTGAGGAAATCGCAGATCAGATTCGCGCACTCAAAGGCATGAAAGTTATGGCTGAAGCTTACGGATATGATATTTCACAGCCGGCTAAAGATGCAAGAGAAGCATTCCAGTGGCTGTACTTCGGATATCTTGCAGCAATCAAGACTCAGAACGGTGCTGCAATGAGTGTTGGACGTATCTCTACATTCCTTGATATCTATATTGAAAGAGACCTTGAGAACGGAACTCTTACAGAGAAAGAAGCTCAGGAGCTTGTTGACCACATGGTAATGAAATTCCGTATGGTTAAATTTGCACGTATTCCTTCTTACAACCAGCTGTTCTCCGGTGACCCGGTATGGGCAACTCTGGAAGTTGCAGGTATGGGACAGGACGGACGTTCCATGGTAACAAAGAACGACTATCGTTTCCTGCACACTCTGGAAGACATGGGACCGGCTCCGGAACCGAACCTTACCGTTCTGTATTCTTCAAGACTGCCGGAAAACTTCAAGAAATATGCAGCTGACATCTCCGTACTGACAAGCTCTATCCAGTATGAGAACGATGATGTTATGCGTCCGGTATGGGGCGATGACTACAGCATCTGCTGCTGTGTATCTGCTACTGAAACAGGTAAAGAAATGCAGTTCTTCGGAGCTCGTGCAAACCTTGCAAAATGCCTTCTGTACGCTATCAACGGTGGTGTTGATGAGAAGACAAAACAGCAGGTAGGACCTCAGTATCAGCCAATTACTTCTGAATACCTTGACTATGACGAAGTAATCGCAAAATATGACAAGATGATGGACTGGCTGGCTCATCTGTATGTTGGAACACTGAACATGATCCACTACATGCATGACAAATACTACTATGAAGCAGCAGAAATGGCTCTGATCGATACAAAGGTTGACCGTTCCTTCGCAACTGGTATCGCAGGATTCTCTCACGTAGTAGACTCCCTGTCCGCTATCAAATATGCAAAAGTTAAAGCAATCCGTGACGAAGACGGAATCACAACAGATTTCGTAGTAGAAGGTGACTTCCCACGTTATGGTAACGATGATGACAGAGCAGATGAGATCGCAACAACACTGCTTTCTACATTCCTTGAGAAACTGAAACATATCCATACCTATCGTGATTCAAAACCTACTACTTCTATCCTTACCATCACATCCAACGTTGTTTATGGTAAAGCTACAGGATCCCTTCCGGATGGAAGAAAAGCAGGCGAGCCGCTGGCACCTGGTGCTAACCCGTCCTACGGCGCAGAGCAGAACGGACTTCTTGCTTCCCTCAACTCTGTTGCAAAACTGGACTATGAAGATGCTCTTGATGGTATCTCCAATACTCAGACCATCAACCCGGATGCTCTGGGACATACAGAAGAAGAACGTACAGAGAACCTTGTTCATGTACTTGACGGATACTTTGACCAGGGTGCTCATCACCTCAACGTTAATGTATTTGGTAAAGAAAAACTGATCGATGCAATGGAACATCCGGAAAAAGAAGAGTACGCAAACTTCACAATCCGTGTATCCGGATATGCAGTTAAATTCATCGACCTTACAAGAGAGCAGCAGCTGGATGTTATTGCCAGACCCTGCCACGACAGAATGTAATAATGAGTGAAGAAATCAAAGGATATGTCCATTCTCTGGAAAGCTTCGGATCAGTAGACGGACCGGGCGTCAGATATGTGATATTCCTGAGTGGATGTGCAATGCGCTGCCAGTTCTGCCATAATCCGGACACCTGGAAAATGGGAGAGGGGCAGCAGTACACCCCGTCTCAGCTTCTGAAACAGGCTCTTCGCTATAAGAATTACTGGGGTAACAAAGGTGGAATCACTGTGAGCGGAGGAGAACCGCTTCTCCAGATTGATTTCCTGACAGAACTTTTCCGTCAGGCAAAGGCAGCAGGAGTTCATACAACTCTTGATACCAGCGCCAATCCTTACACAGAAAAAGAACCTTTTTATTCCAAATGGCTGGAGCTTATGAAGTATACTGATCTTGTCCTTCTCGATATCAAACAGATTGACGAAGAAGAACACATCAAGCTTACAGGACAGTCCAATAAGAATATCCTGGCAATGGCACGGAAATTGTCAGATATGGGAAAACCAATGTGGATCCGTCACGTACTTGTTCCCGGAGGCAGCGATAAAGATGAGTATCTCCACAGGCTTGCTGATTTTATCCATACTTTAAAAACAGTGGAGAGAGTCGAAGTGCTTCCGTACCATACACTCGGTGTATTTAAGTGGGAACAGCTGGGAATTCCTTATCCGCTGGAAGGCGTCAGACCGCCATCCGAAGAACGGATCAATAACGCCAGAGAAATTCTGGGAGCGATATAAACCGGTCAGAAGACTGGAAATAAAAAAGATCTCAATGCCAGTGATGGCAGGGGGATCTTTTTTATGAATATAGTGGTCGGAAATGCTTTTTCTACTTGACAATCCATGCAGTTCATCATACTCTTTTGTAAGATGTTTTGTTATGTAAATTCATAAGTTACAAAGGTCAAGGGAAAATACACAGGAAGGGAAAAGATACAGATGAAAAACTGGGACAATGTAGTTTTGGTGCCGGAGTTCGATGAGCAGGGTGTTGCCTGCTATCGTCTGGAAGGCGGAGATTATGAAAATGAGTATTATGTTATTTCTGAAGCAGAATCAAGAAAGCTTCTGAATACACCGGAAATAGTAGGTTATGAGGTATACAACTGCCTTGTTTCTTCGACTTCTCAGATGCTTTATTATCTGAAGGAACAGAAGAAGGTTACGACAGCAAATATTCTTTCTATTCTTAGAGGCGCGCTGAACTATCCTCTGGAAGAGGCATGCTACAGAGAGCATATCCGTGTTCATGATATCAGCTTTCTTTCCAGTGAGCGTGTATTTGAAAAAGAAGAGATCGCAGGTCTGGAGATCAAGTACAGCAAACTTACTATGGTGCCGGACAGCACACTGATGATCGGTGACATCATTGCAAGTGGAGAGACTCTGATCCACTGTCTTCGCTATGTGACTGATTTTTACAGAGATCATGGCGCAAGACTCCGTAATATCATTATTTTTACAATCGGCGGAACCAAGGGAATCGATATCCTTGAGAAGCTTACTGCAGAGATCCGTGAATTCTGGCCGGAGTTCGAAGGCTTTATCACTGTTTATTATGAAGGAATCTTCAGTACCTATCAGGACAAGGGTGTTTCCGGGATCAACCTTCCGGACGTGGATTTCTACTGGAAGGGTGGTATCGTTGCGCCTGAATTCAGAAGAGAGACACTTTCCATGTGCAGTCCTCTTTTTGAAAAATGTATCATCTACGATGGTGGTGCAAGACGTTATGAGATCCATGAGCATGTAGAAGAGGTTCTGGAATTTTGGGAAGGAATCAAAGAAAGAGCTGACAAGATCGATTTCAAAGAGCTTCTGGATGAGAAACTTGGTTATCCTACTCCAATCAGCTATGAAGACTGGATCAAGGCAAACCACTATCAGAAGGTTCGCCCGGCAGATGCAAAATGGCTGTATCGTCAGGAACTTGGATACATCGAAAGTATGAAAGATATCACATTAAAAGAACTCGCAGAGCAACGTATCGGTGAATTTACGGGCGCACTGCGAAAATATATTTTAGATTAAGGAAAAACGGGGAGAACAAATGAGTGAAAAAATGACAACAGCAAACAGCGCAGAGCAGGGAAAGGTGGATATTGACTTTGCAGAGTGCGCAGTTCCGAAGTGGAGCAGACGCCGATTTGTGACAATGTTTATGATCATGCTTGGATTTACTTTCTTTTCTGCAAGTATGTGGGTAGGCCAGGAAATGGCAGCAGGACTGGACTTCTGGGGATTTATCAAAGCCCTCCTTCTGGGTGGTGCGATCCTTGGTATTTACACAGGTCTGCTTGGTTATGTAGGTGCAGAGACAGGCTTAAGCCTTGACCTGCTTTCCAAGAGAGCGTTTGGAGAAAAAGGTTCTTATATTTCTTCTGCGCTGACAAGTTTTACACAGATCGGATGGTTTGGCGTAGGTATTGCAATGTTTGCAATTCCGGTAGCACGTGAACTTTTTGGCGGAAGCACTGCGGTAGAATGGGTGCTGATCCTGATCGCAGGAGCATGTATGACTGCATCTGCATATTTTGGAATTAAGTCTCTTACCGTGATCAGTTATATTGCCGTACCGCTTGTTGCAATTCTTGGAACAGTGGCAATGATCATGGCAGTTAAGCAGGGAGATGGAACGATCGTTGATCAGTTTGCTAAATCCAGCGGCTCTCTGAGTGTCATCGGCGGTGCAGGACTTGCAATTGGTTCTTTTGTATCAGGAGGAACTGCAACACCGAACTTCACACGATTTGCAAAAAATGGTAAACAGGGAACGATCGCAACAGTAGTTGCCTTCTTTATCGGAAACTCCCTGATGTTCTTCTTCGGAGCAATTTCTTATATTTTTGTTGGCGGAAATGATATTTTTGAAGTAATGATTCGTCTGAATTTGTTCTATCTTGCAATCCTGGTTTTGGGATTAAATATCTGGACAACAAATGACAATGCTCTGTATACAGCAGGACTTGGTCTTGCAAACATTTTCAATAAGAGAAAGAAACCGATGGTTCTGATCTCCGGTGTTATCGGAACACTGCTTTCTGTATGGCTATACTACAATTTCTGCGGATGGCTGAACATCCTGAACTGTACACTGCCGCCGGTTGGTATCATCCTGGTAATCTCTTATTTCATGAACAAAAAGGCTTACGATACAGATACCATTAAGATTGTAACAGTCAACTGGTTTGCAGTTGCCGGAGTTATTCTTGGTGCGATCGTGGCAAACGTAGTGACATGGGGAATTGCATCCATCAATGGTATGGTTGTTGCAGCTCTGTGCTATGTGGTCGGAGAAATGGTTAATAAAAATAAATAATAATTAAAATATAATGACAGAAAAAGATTACCGAAATTGTAAAAGGTAATCTTTTTTTGTTGGAAAATATATAGTACAATAAACAGATAGATGTTCGACTTGAATTGAAACGGAGAGCTCAAATGGCAAAAAAAAGAAGAAAACCGAAGATGGAGTTCCGATATTACCAGATGTCAGCGGGAAGTCCGATCCTGGCGCTTCTTGGACAGAAGTGGGTCCAGAATTACGGGAATGATGTGGATTATCTTCACTTTCATAATTATCTTGAGATTGGATACTGCTATGGTGGTGACGGATTTATGGTGCTGGGTGAAGAGGAAAAGCGCTTCTATGGAGGTATCGTTACAGTGATTCCGCCGAACTATCCACACACAACAAACAGCGATATCGGGACGGTCAGTAAATGGGAATACCTTTTCATAGATGTAGAAGGTTTTATGAAAAAATTCCTGGATAATCCGGTTAAGGCAGAAAAGGTGATTCAGCGAATCTATTCCAGGGCTTTGTTTTTTGAAGAGAAGGAGAATTTGTCTATCTCGAAAAAAATCCACAAGATTCTGGATATCATGAGAGATGGTGAAGAATTTTTTCTGGAGGAAGCAAAGGGAGTGCTTGCGGCACTTCTGGTAGAAATTGCCCGGTTAAACAGAGATTCAGGAGAGGATAAGGTTGCGGAAAATGCCGGTAAGCTTACCAATATGATCACCAGTGTGCTGGATTATGTATCATATCACTACATGGAGGATATCAAAGTAGAGGATCTGGCGAATATCTGTCATATCAGTGAGACACATTTCCGGAGAGTTTTTACTTCCTACATGAAGATGAGCCCATTGGAATATATTAATACCGTACGTGTCTACACGGCATGTGAACTTCTGGAGACCACAGATGCCCCGGTTGCGGATGTTGCTCACAAATGTGGGTTTACGACAAATTCGACATTCAACAGAAACTTTAAACAGCTGATGGGAGTCACTCCTCTCGAATGGCGGAAACGTCCGGAAAGCTATGAACAGCAGCTTCTGCGATTTGATATTCATTCAGAAAAAGGATGGTAGAAAAACAGAAAGGAATCATTTATATGTACGACTATAAGATTGTGGAGCAGATCTCCCGAAAGAAAAAAAGCATGTCCGGAGTTCTCCGGAAAGTAATGGTTTTGTTTGCAGTGATCTTTGTGATCCTGGGAATTACAATATCCCAGTCCTTTATGCTGGCAGGATTTCTTCTTGCAGCGCTTTATTTTGTGTTTGATATTTTCAGCCAGAAGGATTATGAGTATACCCTGGAAAATGATCAGCTCAGCATTGATGTGATCTATGGCAAAAAGTATCGTAAGACTGCCCATGTACTGGAGCTGAAGGAGCTGGAAGTCGTTGCGCCGCACTGGCACGAAAGTGTTGCTAAATATAAAAAAAACGGTGGTACGGAGCAGCTGAAAAAATATGATTATACCTCTTATGATGACAATACTCCGTATTACACGATGATCATCAAAGAAGATGGACGAAAGATCAAATTGCTTCTCGATCTCACAGAGGAGATGCTGCACACAATAAAGACACAGCATCCGGAAAAAGTCTATTTTGCATAAAAACAGCAAAATTCTGTGAAATATGTACAAAAAATGAATAGAAAATTTATGAAATAAGAACAAACACCTCTCTTGAAGATAAGAAAAATATACATTCTGTCAAAAAGAGAGGATTTTTTTCATCAAAATAATACGACAAAAATCGTGAGAATGCGAAAAACGAACAAAAAATACAATTTTATGTACGTGTAATAGTGCAAAATATATAAAATGGTCGAAAATGCACATTATATGTGCGGTTATGCAAACTATATCAAAAAACGGGATGCTATAATTGGTTCATAAGCAATTCGGAAAAGAGAATACGCTTAATAAAAGGAGGACACATTCATGAAGAAAAAATTACTTGCAGTATTAATGACAGGTATCATGGCTGCATCTTTTGCAGGAACAGCAACCGTTGTTTCCGCTGATTCTGGAGATGACAACACATTGACAGTATGGGCATGGGACCAGAACTTCAATATCAAATCTATGCAGATGGCTGGTGAGCAGTATGCAAAAGATCACGAAGGATTCGCAGTAGACGTTATCGAAACATCTTCTGATGACTGCCAGACAAAACTTACAACAGCAGCTAACGCTGGTGACTACAGCACACTTCCGGACATCGTTCTGATGCAGGACAACAGCTATCAGAAATATCTGAAGAGCTATCCGGATGCATTTACAGATCTCAAAGATATGGATATCAACTGGGATGATTTCGGAAAACTGAAACAGTCCTACTCCATGGTAGATGACACACATTATGGTGTTCCGTTTGATAACGGTGCTGTTATTGCATGCTATCGTACAGATATCCTTGAAGAAGCTGGATATACACTGGATGATCTGACAGACATCACATGGTCCAAATTCATGGAAATCGGTAAAGACGTTCATGAAAAGACCGGTAAATACCTCCTTACAAGCGAAGCTACAGGCGGCGACACTCTGATGATGATGATGCAGTCCTGTGGAGCTAACTTCGTAAATGAAGACGGCGAAGCTTATATCGTTGGAAACGATGTTGCAGAAAAATGCATCAACCTTTATGTAGACCTTGTTAAAAACGATGTTGTTAAACTTGTAAACAACTGGGATGAATATATCGCAACAATCACAGGCGGCGAGGCTGCTGGTATCGTAAATGGTAACTGGATCACAGCTACTCTGATGTCTACAGAAGATCAGAAAGGTCTCTGGGAAATCACAACAATGCCTAAGGTTGACGACGTTGATACAGCTACAAACTATGCAAACAATGGTGGTTCTTCCTGGTATATCACATCCAACTGCAAGAACGTAGAGCTCGCAGAAGATTTCCTTGCAAGCACATTTGGTTCCAGCACAGACTTCTATGATGCAATCCTTCCGGCATCAGGTGCAATCTCCTGTTATCTGCCGGCTGGTGAATCTGAAGTTTACAATGAGCCAAACGAATTCTTTAACGGACAGCCAATCTTCTCCACAATCGTAGAATACTCTTCTCATATTCCGGAGTTCACAAAAACACCGTATCACTATGAAGCAAGAGAATGTGTCAACACAGCAGTTGTTAATATCGTAAATGGTACATCTGTAGAAGATGCTCTTCAGGAAGCACAGGATACACTGGCATTCAAGATGACTGAATAGTCCTCTGGATATTAAGTGAAACTGAAATAAGAAAATTTACGTGAGCGCGGGGGACTGCTTGCAGTCCCCTGTCTTATGTTAAGAGTTACAGTTGCCGGAAACGGCAGCAAGTTTTGAAAGGGGGAGTTCATATGAATTCCAGGAAAAAAGGTATGACTCTGGTTGCAAAACAGAGAACTGCAGGATGGCTTTTCCTTGCACCTGCATCCATTATGATCGCAGTCATGAGTTTCTATCCAATGATCCGTGCATTCATTATTTCACTGCAGACCGGAGCAGGCGCAAACATGAGATTTGCAGATCCGATCTTCAGTAACTACAAGCGTATTCTTGCAGACAAAGTATTCCAGCAGTCTATTGTAAATACGTTCCTTTATCTGATCATTCAGGTGCCGATCATGCTGATACTGGCAATTCTTCTGGCACAGCTTTTAAATAACAAAGATCTGAAACTCAGAGGATTTTTCCGTACATGTGTATTTCTTCCATGTGCAACATCCCTGGTTTCCTACTCACTGATTTTCCGTTCCATGTTTGCAACAGATGGTCTGATCAACAGTATCCTGATCAAACTTGGAATCTTATCAACCGGCTACAACTTCCTGGGAAATTCCACCAGTGCCAAGATTGTGATCATCCTGGCTCTGATCTGGAGATGGACAGGCTACAACATGGTATTCTATCTTGCTGGTCTTCAGAATATTGAATATTCTGTATATGAAGCAGCAAAGATTGACGGTGCCAACGGCTGGAAGACTTTCTGGAAGATCACTGTTCCGCTTCTGAAACCGACAATTATCATGACCTTCATCATGTCAATCAATGGTACACTGCAATTGTTTGATGAGTCTGTCAACCTGACAAAAGGTGGCCCGGCAAACTCCACAATCACAATGTCCCACTATATTTACAACACATGCTTTATTAACGTACCGAACTTTGGATATGCATCAGCGATGTCATTTATCATATTCATCATGGTAGCTGTGCTTGCATTTATCAACTTGAAAGTAGGTGATACACGTGACTAAGAAAAACAAATCAGCCATTCAGAGAAGATTGATTCCTACTTATATTTTTCTGATCATCGTGTCATTTATTTCTGTATTCCCGTTATACTGGATGATCTCAGCTGCGACAAATACATCAACAGATGTATCCCGTGGACGTATCCTTCCGGGAAGTCATTTTATGGAAAACTTCCACAATCTGACAGCTCAGCAGCCACTGTGGAGAGCACTTGGAAACTCGTTTTTCTATGCAATCCTTACCACAGTGATCTGTCTTCTGATCTGCTCTATCGCAGGATATGGATTTGAAGTTTATCATGACAAAGGAAAAGACAGACTGTTCTCCGTGCTGCTTCTTGCAATGATGGTTCCGCAGGTTGCAACCATGGTTCCGTTGTTCAAAATGTTCTCCAAAGCAGGACTTCTGAATACAGCAGTTGGTTTTATCCTTCCAATCATTTCTACACCATTTATGATCATGATGTTCCGTCAGAACGCAAGATCATTCCCGGTAGATATTATCGAAGCAGCTCGTATTGATGGACTGAGCGAAGTAAGGATCTTCTTCCAGATGTTCGTTCCTACTATGAAATCCACATATGCAGCTGCAGCAGTTATTACCTTTATGAATGCATGGAACTCTTACCTGTGGCCGAAGGTAATTATGACTGATAACAAAGCGATGACAATGCCAATGTTGATCGCCAACCTGATCACAGGTTATGTAACAGACTATGGTATGCTGATGTGCGGCGTATTGTTCTGTTCCATCCCGACCATGATCGTCTTCTTCGTACTGCAGAAACAGTTCGCAGAAGGTATTACCGGTGCTGTCAAGTAAACAATGAATTTAATAAAAGGATGCTGCTTGGGCCTGTGGGTATATTGCGTAATATGTCCCAGACAGATTATGCGGCATCCTTTTTTGCTTAAAAATAATAACGCAGGAGGATAAGAATGAAAACTTTTGATTATTCTTTAGTAAAGGATCCACAGTATTTTAAGGACAGAAGAATGGATGCGCATTCTGACCATACATATTACAGAGATGGAGAGGAAGCGCAGGAAAAAGCAACGTCTTTCCGTTACGATCTCAATGGAATCTGGAAATTCCACTATGCCCGCAACTACGGAAGTGCAATCCCGGGATTTGAAAAAGCAGACTATTGCTGCAAGGACTGGGATGATATCCGCGTGCCGGCACATATCCAGATGGAAGGATATGATGCACCTCAGTATGCCAACGTACAGTATCCGTGGGAAGGTCACGAAGACATTCATCCGGGTGAGATTCCGGAGCACTTTAACCCGGTTGCAAGCTATGTGAAATACTTCGAAGTGCCGGAAGAAATGCAGGGAAAACGTCTCTTTATTTCTTTTCAGGGAGCAGAGAGCGGCATTGCATTATGGCTCAACGGACAGTTTGTAGGATATAGTGAAGACTCCTTTACACCGTCAGAATTTGAACTGACCGAGTATGTAAAAGAAGGTGAAAACAAACTCGCAGCACAGGTATTCAAATGGACAGCAAGCAGCTGGTGCGAGGACCAGGATTTCTATCGTTTCTCTGGAATCTACAGAGATGTTTATCTTTATACCGTGCCGGAGGTTCATGTTTATGACCTTCAGATCCGTGCAATCCCGGACGAAACTTTAAGTACAGCGGCACTTGAGATCGGAACAGATACCTGGGGCAAAGGTACAGTAAAGATCACTCTTTCCAAAGATGGAGAGACCGTGATCGAAGATAAAAAAGCACTCGACGGAGAGGAAATTTATTCCTGGAAAGTAGAAGATCCGGTACTCTGGAGTGCAGAAGATCCGCAGCTTTATGACCTTGTTTTAGAGGTTTATAACGAGGCAGGAGAACTTCAGGAAGTAGTTCCGCAGAAGGTTGGATTCCGTCGTTTTGAGATGAAAGACGGTATCATGACACTGAACGGAAAACGTATCGTATTCAAGGGCGTAAACCGTCATGAATTCAGCTCTGTGAGTGGAAGACACGTGTCCGAAGAAGAGCTTCGTAAAGACCTTAAGATCATGAAACAGAACAACATCAATGCAATCCGTACCTGCCATTATCCGGATGCATCCCTGATCTATCAGCTCTGCGATGAATACGGAATCTATATGATCGATGAGACAAACCTTGAATCTCATGGTTCCTGGGATGTTGCTGAATTTACGAAGGATTACACCTATGTTGTGCCGCATGACAAACCGGAATGGCTGGATATGATGCTTGATCGTGCAAATTCCATGTACCAGAGAGACAAAAACCACGCTGCGATCCTGATCTGGTCCTGCGGAAATGAGTCCTTCGGAGGCAAGGATATTTTTGAAATGTCACAGTTCTTCCATAAGGCAGATCCGACTCGTCTGGTTCATTATGAAGGTCTCTGCCACGACCGCAGATATAACGATACCAGCGACATGGAAAGCCAGATGTATCCGTCTGTAGAAGCAATCAAGGAGTTCCTTGTAAAAGACAGTTCCAAGCCGTTTATCTGCTGTGAATATACCCACGCAATGGGAAATTCCTGCGGTGCAATGCACAAATATACAGATCTGACAGACACAGAACCGAAGTATCAGGGCGGATTTATCTGGGACTATATTGACCAGTCTATCTACAAAAAAGACCGCTACGGCAAAGAATTCCAGGCATACGGCGGTGACTTCGGAGAACGTCCGACAGATTACAACTTCAGTGGAAATGGTATCGCATATGGCGGAAACAGAGATGCTTCTCCAAAGATGCAGGAAGTCAAATTCAACTACCAGAATATCACTGCAGAAGTCAGTGCAGACAGCGTAAAAGTCATCAACAAAAACCTGTTTGTAAGCACAGATATTTTTGATTGCAAAGTAACTGTTGCAAAGAATGGCAAAGTGATCCACAAGGCTTCTCTTGCAACTGCAGTTGCTCCATTAAGCGAAGAAACTTATGTACTTCCGCTTGCAAAAGAAGAGAAACCAGGCGAATATACGGTGACTGTTTCCTTCCATCTGAAAGAAGATAAAGCATGGGCAGAAGCAGGACATGAGGTGGCTTTTGGACAGTATGTATACCAGGTTGAAGAACCGAAAAAGACCTGCCCGGAAGGTGTAAAAGTGATCCGCAGCACACACAATATCGGTGTCAGAGGCGCACACTTTGAAGTACTTTTCTCTGTGTTAAACGGTGGTCTGGTATCTTATAAATATGCCGGAAAAGAGATGATCGAGGCAATTCCGAAGCCTAATTTCTGGCGTGCACCAACCGACAATGACTGTGGAAATCTTATGGGAATGCGCTACGGACAGTGGAAACTTGCCAGCATGTACTTAAGTCACAAAGACTTCCGCAAGGGACCGTATGGCCCGTCAAATATGCCAGAAGTAGAAGTGAATGAGAAGTCTGTAAAAGTAGCTTATACCTACATCATGCCGACTACACCGACCAGCGAATGCAAGCTTTCTTATGAAGTTTTCGGTGATGGAAGAGTGAAAACAACTCTTACGTATGACCCTGTTAAAGAACTCGGTGATATGCCGGAATTCGGTGTAATCTTCAAATTCAACGCAGATTATGACCGTGTAGAATGGTATGGACTTGGCGAGGCAGAAACTTATGCAGACCGTAAGAAAGGTGCAAAACTTGGCATTTATGCAAACAAAGTTGCAGACAATATCGCAAGATATATGGTACCGCAGGAATGTGGTGCAAAAGAAGAAGTACGCTGGGCAAAAGTAACTGACCGCAAGGGTAGAGGAATGCTCTTTGAGATGGATGAAAACAATGGGCCGATGATGTTCTCTGCACTTCCATACACACCTCATGAGATGGAAAATGCAATGCATCCATATGAACTTCCAGAGGTTCATTACACTGTTGTACGTGTGGCAAAAGACCAGATGGGAATCGGTGGTGATGACAGCTGGGGTGCTCGCACACACGAAGAATATTTGCTGAAAACTGACAAAAAGATGGAATTTTCCTTTGTTTTTAAAGGACTTTAAGAGGAGAAAAAATGGCAAAACAGATCAAATACGGACATTATCTTCATGGTGGAGATTACAATCCGGAGCAGTGGCTTGACCGCCCGGATATTCTCCAAAAGGACATCGAATATTTCAAAAAAGCACACATCAATACTGTATCTGTAGGGATTTTTTCCTGGGCAGTTCTTGAACCAGAAGAGGGAAAATATAACTTTGACTGGTTAGAGGAAATTATCAATAATCTCTACAAAGAGGGCATCCATACTATTCTTGCAACACCGTCAGGAGCAAGACCAAAATGGATGGCAGACAAGTACGAAGAAGTTCTTCGTATGGATCCGGACAGAACAAGAAGATTCTTCGGAGGCAGACATAATCACTGCTTTACCTCTCCGGTATACAGAGAAAAAGTTCATGCAATTGATAAGAAATTAGCTGAAAGATTTGGCAGACATCCGGCAGTTATGCTGTGGCATATCTCTAACGAGTTTGGAGGAGAATGCCACTGCCCGCTGTGCCAGGCGAAGTTCCGTGAATGGCTGAAAGAAAAATACGGCACGATCGAGAACCTTAATAAACGCTGGTGTACTACTTTCTGGAGCCATAGATATAATAGCTTTGATCAGATTGAAAGTCCGTCAACTAAAGGCGAAAATGAACTTCATGCACTGAAGCTTGACTGGAAGAGATTTGTGACATACCAGACGATCGACTTCATTAAAAATGAGGTTGATGCGATCCGCGAGGGTGGTTCTGAACTGCCTGTAACAGCAAATCTGATGTATGATTATGACGGTCTGGATTACAAAAAATTTAAGGATGTTCTGGACGTGGTATCTTGGGATAATTATCCAAGCTGGCACAAAAAAGAAGAATATCTTACTGCAGTTGATGCGGAAATGCAGCATGATCTGATGCGCAGTATCAGGAAGGAACCATTCCTTCTTATGGAATCCTGTCCGTCTGCAACGAACTGGAAACCGATCAACAAACTTAAAAAACCGGGAATGCATCCGGCTGCATCTCTCCAGGCTGTAGCACATGGTTCTGACAGCGTGCTGTATTTCCAGCTTCGCCAGAGCCAGGGAGCTTCGGAGAAGTTCCATGGTGCAGTGATCGATCATTATGGCGGAGATGATACCCGCGTTTTCCGCGAAGTAACAGAGGTTGGCGAGGCTCTTGAGCAGATCCAGGAGACGGTTGGAACCAGCATGAGATCGCAGGCGGCTGTTCTCTATGACCGTGAGAACGACTGGGCGATCGCTGATGTGCAGGGACCACGAAATGTAGATATGCACTACCGCGAAGCAGTCCAGAAAAACTACCGTGCTCTGAGAGAACAGGGGCTGAATGTGGATGTGATCGCAATGGAACATTCCCTTTCCGATTATAAAGTTCTGGCGGCTCCGATGGCATATATGTTCAAAGATGGATACGAAGAAAAGCTTCGCACTTATGTGGAAAACGGCGGAACTCTGGTGCTTTCCTACTGGTCGGGACTGGTTGACGGCACCGACAGATGCTTCCTTGGCGGAACTCCATATGGGCTTATGGATGTGGCGGGACTCCGCAGCACAGAGACAGATGCGCTCTATGACTGGGAAGAAAATCATGCGATCCCGGAGGCGGGAAGTCATCTTGGAATCAGCAATGTATATACTTGCAAAAACCTTTGCGAACTGGTCAAGGTTTCGGATGCAGAAGTGCTGATGCGTTATGGCGAAGACTTCTATCAGGGATATCCGGTGCTGACACACAAGGCATTTGGCAAAGGCCATGTATATTATGTATGCGCGGACATGGAGCTTGGATTCTACCAGGATTTCTATGGCAGAGTAGCAGCAGAAGCAGGTCTGAAATCTCCAATAGAGATTATTCCGGAAGGAGTTTCTGTAACAGTAAGAGAAAACGAGGATACCGAATACCTCTTCATCCAGAACTATGCGCGTAAGCCACAGGCTGTTCCGGTTCCGGCAGAGTATGAATTGCTTTATGGAACAGAGAGTGAAGTCATGGCTCCGTTGCAGACAAGGATTCTGAAGAAAAGTAAATAAAACAAAAACGAAGGGGCTGTCGAGAACAGCCCCTTCGTTATATAGAAGTTATTTTAAATTTAATTCTTTATAGTCATTACCGCTGGGTCTTAAGCTTTCTCTTAGCGCCAGCTCCTGCAGCAGCACCTATTGAAACGAGCATAAGAATCACATATAACTGCACATCTGTACTGTCACCAGTTTTTGGAGAGGACTTCGTTGTTTTATCCGTTGTACTGGTCACCTTTGTTGCGTTAGCTGTCTTTGCTGAAGATGCCTCTGTTTCCTTTTTGTTTACTGTAGAAAGTTTTGCAAGCACTGTGTCTTCCTTTTTTATTTCAGTTTCTGCTTTTGCATCACTAAAATACTTATTACATTTATCGCAGAACCAGTATGTGCTGTTTCCTTCCTCTGTAGCAGTAGCATCCTTCTTCTCTACCTTTTTCAGATTATGGCCAGTTGCTTTAATCGCTGTCGGATTGCTGATTTCCACGGTTCCTGCTTCGTCTGAGAAAAGCTTTTTGCAGGTGTTACACTTCCAGTATGTTTCGTGTCCATCTTCTGTGCAGCCGGCGTCTTTCTTTTCTACCTTTTCAAGATTATGACCAGTTGCTTTAATCGCTGTCGGATTGCTGATTTCCACGGTTCCTGCTGCGTCTGAGAAAAGCTTTTTGCAGGTCTGGCATCTCCAGTATGTTTCGTGTCCATCTTCTGTGCAGCCGGC
>OBHX01000959.1_pt1 | contig 26116 bp, 21 predicted proteins | sample 1519331 | NCBI WGS metagenome assembly OBHX01 (sample SAMEA2602897, study PRJEB22501) | metagenome
GAATTGCCACCAACACCAACAATAAAAGCAGAACAACTGAATGGGACATGGCAGCATACAGCAGAGGAGTGGATAATAAATATCAAGTTTGACAATCAAAATGCTACAATCCACTGGCAAAGAAAACAAGAAAACACTGCTCCTACCCCAGATGAGAACTATTCTGTTAGTTTAAATAGCAACCACTTGACACTGAAAGAGAAAGACACTAATGCGTCTATGACTTATGAAGTTTCATTTACAAATGAAAACAAATCGATTACACTGAAGAGAATAAACTATAAAGGTAACCCAGATAATGAAAAGGAACACGAGGCTCTTGTCCGCTTACACCAACTTTCAGGGAAAACCTTTACTAGAAACTAATTTTTTTTTACTTCATCAATATTAATTTTGGAAAGCTCAATAATTAATATTGATGATTTTTTTTATTCAATGCTTTCCTCACATTATAATATAGGACTCACCGAAGCTGGCTGCGACGAAGCAGGACGTGGCTGCCTAGCAGGTAGTGTATATGCAGCTGCCGTCATTTTGCCTGAAAACTATCACAACGACCGCCTGAACGACTCTAAACAGCTATCGGCAAAGGCACGCTATGCGCTACGCGAGGAAATAGAACGCGATGCAATGGCATGGGCTGTGGGTATTGTTACCCCTGCGGAAATAGACAAAATCAATATCCTCAATGCGAGTATTCTGGCTATGCACCGTGCGCTCGACCAACTCACACTACGTCCAGAAGCCATTATCGTAGATGGCAATCGCTTTAAAGCTTATCACGATATTCCTCACACTACAATTATCAAAGGCGATGGAAAATACCTTTCTATCGCTGCTGCCTCTATCCTAGCCAAAACTTATCGTGATGATTACATGCTAAAGCTTGCCAAAGAATACCCCATATACGATTGGCAACACAATATGGGATACCCCACCAAAGCGCATCGCGCAGCAATTGCACAGTATGGTATTACGCCCTATCACCGCAAAAGCTACAACTTATTAGGCGATGGACAGCTCTCGTTAAATTTTAAGTAGGTTTTAGTTAGTGCTACTTTGCTAGCTAAAAACATTCATAAACATACTGTGTCGGCTAAAAACCTATATGTCGGTTCATACTGCAACACATCAGCTATTTAGCTCACAAACATAACCTTTCTAATGATAAAAGGTGATGTTTTACCCATAAAAATAAATTATTTTTGCCCCATTTTTAATTTATTTCCTATTCAAAAATAAATTAAAAATAAACTCAAAAAGTAAGCTTTTCCCACATAAAAAGCCATCATTTACTATATAAGCAATGACCTTTTTCAAGGTCAAAGAATACTTTTCCTAAGCCTACCCCTACTTTTTTAATATATGATAGGCAACATTTTTCTTGAAAAAATAGACTTTATTTGGAAAGGATTAACTATTTTTGCGTGCTAACTAAAGACATAGTATAAATTATTACAAACTAACTTTGATGAATAATACTGAAAAGGGAAAGAATGTAAAAAACGGCATTCTACAAAAGAGTTTTAGGTGGATACCTTCGGGCATTGTATGCCTCCTTATTGTAGGCGGACTCTTTAGCTATATTGGCTCAATAATGGGGGCTGCCAATATGCTGAACACTATTATGAAAACGGCTCACGACTTGCTGCTCAACACCGTATTCTATCTTATGGCTATCTGTGTGGTAACGGGTGCTATTGGTAAGATTTTTATGGAATTTGGTGTAGTCGATCTGCTGGAAAAGCTGCTTCGCCCACTAATGCGCCCACTTTATCACATGCCCGGAGTTGCCTCACTAGGAGCTGTTCTTACTTTCTTATCGGATAATCCTGCAATTATCACCCTATCAAAAGATAAGCGTTTTAGTAGATATTTCAGCAAAGCACAGTTTATTTCGCTCACCAACTTTGGAACAGCTTTTGGCATGGGGCTTATTGTTATCATTTATATGATAGGTAATGGCTATTTTGTAGAGTCGCTTATAGGGCTTGCAGGAGCATTTGTGGGTTGTGCGGTGTCTACTCGATTGATGCAACGTTTTGTCATCAAAGCTTATCCTGCTTATGCCACCGAACACCCTTATGAGGAGGAAAACGAAGAAACCGTAGAGAAGGTGGAGGAAGAAAAGGCACAACCAAGCAGATCTATGTTTGTAAAAATACTCGATGCGCTGTTGGACGGAGGTAAATCGGGTGTTGATGTTGGTATTGCTATTATTCCCGGTGTACTCATCATTTCCACTTTGGTTATGATCCTTACCTTTGGTCCTACAAATGGAAAATATACTGGATCGGCATACGAAGGAGTAGAATTGTTACCCGCATTGGCATATAAGGTAGATTGGTTCTTCCGCTATGTTTTTGGCTTTAGCGACCCTCATCAGGTAGCCTTCCCTATCACCGCTCTAGGTGCGGTGGGTGCAGCCTTGAGCCTTATCCCTAAGTTTCAAGCCAACGGTTGGCTAGATGGTAATGCTATAGCAGTGTTTACGGCTATAGGTATGTGCTGGAGTGGTTTCCTTAGTACACACACAGCTATGCTCGACTCGCTAGGCTATCGTGAACTAACGCCTAAAGCCATCCTCTCACACACCTTTGGAGGTGTTGCAGCAGCCCTCACTGCCCACTGGATATATTTACTGTATATGCTGTTATAAACAGCTATATTCATACGCATTAGTTATAGATTTGCACTAAAAAGCCCTACTAGGATCGTTCCTAATAGGGCTTTTGTCTATATACTGATATAGAAAATAAACGGTATTATCTAAAATTGATTACACCATTGATAGGTTCTTTAGGCTCTTCCTCTTCCCTAGCAATTACCTTTGGCGCATTGATCAACTTAATATCTTCTATATTACGCTTTGTACGCTTGTAAGTAGGAATATTCTCTACTGCAAGGATTACATCGTCATTGTCAAGATCATCGGCAGAGAAGAGGTAAACACGAGGACGTGTTTTCTCCTGCTTGCTATCGCCTGTTTCGTAGTATTCGCCACGACGACGCGCCTTTTCGGCTTCAGCCTCCTTTTCTGCAGCAAGCTGTGCAGCTTCTTTCTCATCGTAACGCTGGATACGATCTTTCATATCTTCAGAGTCGACATCACGGATACCAAAGCCAGTAGCAAGAATTGTTACCTTCACCTTCTTATCTAGTTCAGGATCGGTAGCAACACCCCACTTCAACTCAAAGCGCTCACTAAATTTTTCCATAAAAGCATTGATCTCATTCATCTCGTCCATTGTAACACCAGCATTACCACCTTCGTCAGCATGGAAATTGATTTGAATAAGAATGCGCTGAGACTTATAAATATCATTATTATTGAGCAATGGAGAGTGTAGCGCATCTTGAATGGCATTGGTAACACGACCTTCGCCCTCACCATAACCCGTACTCATAATGGCAACACCACCATCCTTCAAAATCGTACGCACATCATTGAAGTCAAGATTGATAACACCGTGCGTGGTAATAATCTCTGCAATGCTCTTTGCTGCTATACTTAACGTGTCGTCGGCTTTCTTAAAGGCAGCCATAAGGCTTAGATCTGGATATATCTTTAATAGGCGTTCATTGTTAATAACCAACAAAGCGTCAACGTATTTTGCCATTTCCTCTACACCATCCAATGCTTGATCGATCTTACGAGTACCCTCAAACTTGAACGGAATAGTAACAATACCCACTGTAAGAATATCTAATTCCTTACTAATACGTGCGATAACAGGACCAGCACCAGTACCCGTACCGCCACCCATACCAGCAGTAATGAAAGCCATCTTTGTACCATCAGAAAGCATTCGTTTAATGCTGTCGGCTGTATCTTCAGCAGCTTGACGCGCTCTTTCTGGGCGATTGCCTGCTCCTAGCCCCTCGGTACCTAATTGAAGATGAACAGGTACAGGAGAATCGTTTAAGGCTTGAGCATCAGTATTACATACGACGAAAGTTACTTCATGGATACCTTCCTTGTACATGTGGTTTACAGCGTTACCACCACCACCACCAACGCCAATTACTTTGATGATGCTATCAGTAACATCCTTGTCTTCAAAGTCTAATATTTTATTTATATCTGCCATAACAGTATATTCCTTAATTGATGTTTATAATAATTGTTTATATAGGGGTGAGGGTAGTTATTATTCCTCTTCAGCTTCAAAAATCTTACCACTAATATCCTTTACCTTACTGCTGAATTTGCCCCAAAAGCTATTCTTACGCTCTTCTTCCTTTTCTTTGCGTAAGCGTTCTTCTTCCTCTTCGCGTTGGCGACGCTCTTCTTCCTCACGACGACGACGCTCTTCTTCTTGCTTCTTCTTATCCTCTGGAGTAGGTACTAACCCTTGACCTTGCAATGGTTTTGGAGCCGAAGTGTGAGGATTTGGAGTGATAGGGGTACCTGTTACCACCTCATCGGTATTCGCAAAAAGGTTGTTTGCATTAGGATTAAAAGTGCTACCTGCACAGTTCATATCGCCTTTGGCTAAGATTCCAAGAATGGTATTCATATCTCCACGACGAGAAGTAATGTCTGCGGTACTAGAGTTAATGGTGTAAGTAACGAAGTCGGCTTTACGGATTTTCTCCACACCAGTAGTTTCGCGGAAGGTATGCTCTATCTTTGGTAGGTTCATACCACCACCTGTAAGGATAATGCCACCAAGGAGCGTGTGTGAATAGTCGGTAGGAACTTGCGCCCAAACATTCTCAACAATTTCAGTAACACGTGCCTCTACCACTTTAATAAATTCGCTACTATCAATCGACAATTCGTCGTTTACAGGATATTTTACTGTAGGATCAATAGCAGAAGCCTCAGTGAAAGCACTTGCATACTTTAACTTCATTCTCTCAGCATCTTTCTCATCAATCTGTAAAGAAGCAAGGTCGCGAGTAATATTGCTGCCACCTAGTGGGATAACAGCAAGATGGCGTAGAAGGTTTTTGTAGTAAACAAGAACAGTAGTAGTATCTGCTCCTAGATCGACAAGTACACAACCACCGCGACGTTCGTTCTCACTCAAAATGCTATCAGCAAGTGCTAGCGGTGCAAGATACATCTCTGCAATCTTTATATCTGCCTTTTGGAAACAGTTGTTGAGATTATCATAGAATGACTGTCGCCATAAAATATTCAAGAAGTTGCCCTCTAAACGACTTGCTTTAATGCCTACTGGATCGATAGCCTTTTGACTATCTACATTATATTCTTGGGTTACAGCATCAAGAATTTCCTGATCATTATAGGTCATATTGCGGTTAGCATCCATGAGCTCGTTGATCATATCGCTTGTGATAATGGTATCAGTAGGAAGATCCTTAATAATAACATTACGCACGCTGCGGATAGACTGTCCACCCACTCCTACAAAAACTTGGGCAATTTCGTACTTGAGTTGTTTTCTTAGCTTGGTAATAATACTAGTAAGACACTGTGCTGTCTTATCAATATTATACACGATGCCTTTGCGAATACACTCAGATGCATTCTCTTTTACCACTGCGGTAACATCGATACTGCCGTCAAGATTCTTTTTACCAGCAATACCTGTAATCTTGGAAGAGCCTAGTTCAATGGCTACAATAAATTCTGCCATATATCAACGTATTATATTCTTGTTTTATTCTTATTTATTATAATGTTTAGACGGTGGGACCTTCTTCAGCCATTGGAACATCAGCCCTCTTCTCCTTCTTTATCTCTGAAGGTTTCTTTTCAAACACCTCTTCCTTCTGTTGTTGAGAAGTTGTAGCGTTTGAATCTGATGTTTGAACTGTTGTTTTAGCCTCATCTTCAACATTTTTCTTACAAACTATCTGGTTATCAAACTCTAAATCAATGTAATTGTATAAGTTCCACCCCACTTGTGAGAGACCATATTTATAGAATTTATGAAGGCGTTCAAGCTTCTTACTTACAAAAACACGGATACTACGTTCGCGTGCCGACTTGTATTTACCATACGGTAGATAGCCCAAAAAGATGATTTGATTACCTACACGAGGCACTAGCTCAATGCCTTTATCGGGCAAAACGTGTATTTGCTCTATCTGATTAAGCCAAAAAGGAGACGCATTTATCACCTTAGCAAGCGATGTTAAATAGTACTGTGCAAAGTGTTTATTGATATTTCCCGTGGCGATGATGAGGTCGCTTGTATATTTTGAATTAGGGAGAATACCTCCATTGTCATCCAAATAATAATCGTCGCCTATATCGCTCTTGATGCGAATGATAGGCATACGTTGGGTAATATTAATGACAACCTGTCCTGCTGTAGTCTTATAACACTGCGCAGTCTTAATAAAAGGTCCTGTTTTGAGTGTCTCTTCAATACGACGTGGGCTAACACCCTGCATCGCTTTGTTAAGCGGATAAAGCTTTGCTTTCGTTAATATATCCTTTACCTCTGTGGCACTAAGGAAGCCTGCATTATTGGTATCGGAGATATTGATGTTCACTTCATTACATACAGTTTCTCTCTCGTTAGGCTTATTCCATGAAGTAACAGCCAAAACAAGATAGACAGCTAGCAGAACATCTAGCGACCCGATAATGATTTTCTTCCATTTTATGTACATTCTTCTTATTCTTTATCTTCTATTAATTGAGCAATCTGTGGTACATAGTTGTCTAAATTGCCTGCTCCGAGAATGACTAAAACATCAAAATCGCGCGACTTAACAAAGTTAAGAACCTCGTCTTTCACGATGAGTTGTTTCTCAATTCCTGCCTTTAGATTATCGAAAATGAGTGCTGAGGTAACGCCTTCGATAGGCTCTTCGCGTGCTGGATATATCTCTGTCAGGATTACTTCATCGAAAAAGCTAAGAGCATCGGCAAACTCTTTGTAGAAATCGCGTGTGCGTGTATAGAGGTGAGGCTGGAAAATTACCGTTACCTTACGGTCTGCATACAACTCCTTTAAGCTCTTAGCACTCTGAAGAATTTCCTTTGGGTGATGTGCATAGTCGGATAACACTACATGCTTTGAGTTCATAACCTTGAAGTCGAAACGACGATCCACACCGCCATAAGTCCTCATTCCTTCACGAATTTCATTAGCTGACACACCATTTAGTTGAGCCATTGCCATAGCAGAGATACCATTTTCAATGTTGATAGGAATGGGTTGCCCTAGTTCTACATTCGTTATCGTCTCAATAGGGGAGATAAAATCGAAGACGATCGTACCCTCTTTGATGCGGATATTCTCTGCATGGAAGTCGCCTTCTTCACGACTATACTCGTAAATAGTTACTCCTTCTTGTACGTTTGGTTTCACTTCAAGATCCTTATGAATAATGAGCGCACCACCAGGCTGGATAAGTTCTGTATAGCGACGGAAGCTCTCTAAATAAGCCTCCTTTGTGCCATAGATGTCAAGATGATCAGGATCGGTAGAAGTAATGACCGTCATCCAAGGGCGAAGCCAATGGAAAGAACGATCGAACTCATCAGCCTCGATCACTACATAGTCGCTTTTATCAGAGAGGATATAGTTAGTTCCATAGTTCTTAGAGATACCTCCAAGGAAGGCATTACAGTCTACAGAGCTTTGGTGCATAATATGAGCGCACATACTAGAGGTGGTAGTTTTGCCATGAGTACCAGCGAAACACAAGCCTTTATGAGTTTTTGTTAATGTGCCAAGTACCTGTGCTCGCTTCTGAATTTCAAAGCCATTTTTCTGAAAATACACAAACTCAGCATGTGTAGTTGGGATAGCTGGGGTATAGATAATCAAAGTATTTTCCTTATCGCGACAAGCTGTAGGAATGAGGTCGATATTCTCTTCATAATGAATATCCATACCTTCTTTCTGAAGCCGTTGGGTAAGCTCTGAGGAAGTTTTATCATAACCAGCCACAACACACCCGATGTGTAGAAAGTAACGAGCAATAGCACTCATACCAATGCCGCCAGCACCAATAAAATAAACTGCTTTAATATCTTTTAATTCCATATCTTTCTGCTTAATACTAAGGGGAATAACTATTTACAAAGCTTTAAAACCTCATCGGCAATAATGTCAGCTGAGTGCTGTAAGCCCATTTCTTTCACGTTTTTACTAAGTGTAGCCAACTTCTCATCATTGGCAATTGTATCAAGTGCCAACTGTAAAAGCATAGCAGGAGCATCGGCATCGCTCACAAAGATAGCAGCATCTTTATTAACCAAAGCCATAGCATTTTTCGTTTGATGATCCTCTGCGACATTTGGACTAGGTACGAGGATAACGGGTTTTCCTATGAGTTGGAACTCACTAATAGAGCTAGCCCCTGCACGACTAATCACTAAGTCGGCAGCTTTATAGGCTGCTCCCATATCGCTAATAAAGTCCATTACCTTGAGGTTAGCCAACTCTTTCCCCTTCAACGCCTCATTAATTTTATCGAAATAACGTTTTCCTGTTTGCCAAATAATTTGCACTTCAGTATTCTGAACGAGATCAAGATGCTCTATAATAGAGCTATTTACGGTTTGCGCTCCTAAGCTACCACCCACTATAAGGATAGTTTTCTTGCTAGGATTAAGTTTAAAACTCTTGCGAGCCTCTTCTTGTGTCATCGGAGTTTCTAGCACATTCTGACGGACAGGGTTGCCCGTCATTATGATCTTATCTGCTGGAAAGAAACGCTCCATACCCTCGTAAGCCACACAAATTTTGCGTACCTTCTTAGCCAAAAGCTTATTTGTAACACCAGCATACGAGTTCTGCTCTTGTATCAAACATGGTATACCCATACCTGCAGCCTTATAAAGCGTAGCACCACTAGCATAGCCTCCCACTCCGATTGCTACATCAGGACGAAAGTTTTTGATAATCTTCTTTGCCATGCTAAGGCTCTTCAATAGTTTGAAGATCACTTTAATGTTATTCAACTTATGAGCGCGATCGAAGCCTTGGATAGGTAATCCCTTTATTTCATAACCAGCAGCTGGTACACGTTGCATTTCCATACGCCCTTCAGCTCCTACGAATAGGATTTTCGCATTAGGACATTTTGCCTTTAAGGCATTGGCGATTGACACTGCTGGAAAGATATGTCCACCAGTACCACCACCACTAATGATAAATCGTAAATCGTCTTTCATCTATACGTTTATTTACTATTATGCAAAGATAGTGCAAATGAGAGGAATGAAAGCTTGCTTTCAAATTCCCGAGCGCAGCCTATCTTATGCAAAGATAGTGCAAGCAAAAGCAATACAAACTTGTTTGAATATTGCCGAGCGCAGCCTATCTTATGCAAAGATAAGTATTTTTTTCCTAATCGGTTAGCATAGAGTATATTTTATGCATTCGCAACAGTTACTGTCAAACCTTGATGATTTTCTTCCTTTTTTGAGTTCGTTCGGCGCTTTGCCGAGCGACTAATACTAAGAATAGCACCGATATATACACAGTTGATAATGGACGAAGTTCCGCCTTTACTGATCAAAGGTAGTGGCTGACCTGTTACAGGTGCCAAGCCCACAGCTACTGCCATATTAAACATAGCCTGCGAAACGAGCAAGAAGGCTAAACCCATTGCTAAGAATGTAGGAAACGAATTCTCACACCTTCGAGCTATAATACCCACACGAATGAAGAGAATAACATACAAGGCTAACACTACAAAAGCCCCTAAAATACCCATTTCTTCAATAATAATGGCATAGATAAAGTCGGAGAACGCTTGTGAAAGAAAATCGCGCTCATTAGAGTTGCCAGGACCTTTACCAACTATATTCGACGAAGCAATGGCAATATTAGCATGTGCCACCTGTGCATCTTTATCAAGATCGAAGTCTTTTGGAGCAACATATTTATGGTTAAAGAACTTATTTATACGTGCTTTCCAAGTATCAGCACGGTGGAAAACTTTAGCGATTATACCCGTTTCCTTTTTTTGTTCTTGCCGTTTTGCCGTTTGTTCTGTAAGATTTTGCTTCCGATTATCCACTTCTGCATTATCACTATTACCAGCAAACATTACGAAAGCTAAACCAAGGGCTACAAAAAGGAAGATTACTCCCATCAACTTTCCTATTTGCTTCATAGACACTCTACCTATTACCATCATAAAAATAACGGTTAGAAAAAGCAGAGCAGCAGTGGAAAGGTTTTCTGAAAAAATGGGTAAGATAACCACACCTGAAACAAAAAGTATATATTTAATAGCCTTTCTATCAGCTCCATAATCAGTTTGCATAGCACTCAAGAGCTGTGCAATTGTCATAATGAGCGCACCCTTACCAAGCTCGGAGGGCTGAAACTGTATACCAAAAATACTAATCCAACGACTCGCACCATTGGTTACACTACCTATACCCATTACGATATATAGCAGGAATACGGAGACTATGAGAAAAATGGGGGTTGCTAGTTTGAAGTATCTACACTCTGCATTCAACACAAAAACCATAGCTACCCATCCTATGGCTAGCGTAACGGTGTGATAAATGATAGGTCCCCAAAAGTTTCCTCCCTTATACGATAAAGAGCTAGAGGCAGAATAAACCTCGATGATACTGATCATACAAAGAAAGAAGAAGATCATCCAGACTACTTTGTCGCCTTTAAAAACATTTTGTAATGACTTTACGTTCATTGATTTATTGGTAGTTTTATATTCAATTCTTGATGAAAAACGGACTATCTCATAACTTACTGAAAAACAGATGTATAACTATCACGTAGTAAAACATCACCTTTTACCGAGTAAAAGGTCATCTTTTGGTGAGTAAAAGGTAACCTTTTATCGCGTAAAAGATTACCTTTTATAAGGCTACTCATTATCAACGAGTTACAAACTGTTCTTTTTGCGAACTAATATTGCTATTTACTAGTTCTGCTATTATAGCGCACGAACCAACTCTTTAAACTGTTCGCCACGATCTTCCATGTTTTTAAAGAGGTCGAAGCTAGCACAACAAGGACTTAGTAACACCGTGTCGCCGGGTTTAGCAAGCTCTGCACAAGCAGCTACACAATCCTTCATAGAGTGAGTATCGCGAACAGTAATACCAAGATTATCAAAGTTGTCATGCAACTTCTGGTTATCAGCACCAAGATATACAACGGCTCTACACTTCTGCTTTACAAGGTCTTTGATAGCATCATAGTCGTTGCCCTTATCTTTACCACCAATGATTAGCACGGTAGGGGTAGTCATGCTCTCTAGTGCATACCAACAAGCGTCTACGTTGGTAGCCTTTGAGTCGTTGATATACTGCACACCAGCCACCTTGCAAACCTTCTCTAAACGATGTTCTACACCAGGGAAGTCGCTCAAACTCTTACGAATATTTTCTTTCTTAATACCACCGATATTGGCAGCAATACCTGCTGCAAGCGAGTTGTAGATATTATGTTTGCCAGTAAGCGAAAGATCCTCCTGCTCCATATTAAAAGGAGTGGGCTGCTCTATAGTATATTGTCCTTGCTCAATATATCCGATACTTCCTTTCTCTTTTAGTTCTGAGAAAGGATATTGCACAGCCTTTACATCAAACTTTTCTAGCTCTTTCTTGATAACAGGGTCATCATTCCAATAGATGAAGCTATCCTCCTTCGTCTGATTCTGAATAATGCGCATCTTCGCATCGGCATAATTCTCAAACTTATATTCGTAACGATCGAGATGATCGGGCGTAATATTTAGCAGAATAGCAATATTAGCACGGAAGTTGTACATATTATCTAGCTGAAAACTACTTAGCTCTATGATATAGTAATCATGCGGATCTTCAGCCACCTGAAGTGCCAAACTATTACCAATATTACCCGCAAGTCCTACATCATAACCAGCATCTTTAAAGATGTGGAAGATAAGACTAGTAGTAGTGGTTTTACCATTACTTCCTGTAATACAAATCATTTTAGAATGGGTATATCTACCTGCAAACTCTATTTCGCTGATAATAGGTGTACCTTTCTCAAGGAGTTTCTGTATCATAGGAGCTTCTTTTGGAATACCAGGACTCTTAATCACCTCATCGGCATTTAAGATATTCGCCTCTGTATGCTGCTGCTCTTCCCACGCTATACCGCGATCGTCAAGCATTTTCTTATACTTATCCTTGATAGCCGACATATCTGAAACAAATACGTCGAAGCCCTGTTGCTTTGCTAATACAGCAGCACCAGCACCGCTTTCTCCTGCACCTAGTATTACTATTCTTTTCATTTTTCTCTATACTCCTTTCTTATCTTAACTTCAATGTAATAATGGTAAATGCTGCCAAAAGGATGGTAACAATAATAAACCGAAGAACAATTTTGCTCTCGTGTACAGCATTATGTGGTTTTGTAAATACATATTTACAATCGGGATCAAGCTGTGAATTGAGCGTTCTGAAGGCATCGTGAATAGGGGTACGCTTAAAGATGCGCTGCTTAATGCCCTTGCGCTTACCTAGCTTGTAATACCAAACTTGCAGGATAACACTCAGACTCTCTACAAAGAAGATACCACAAAGGATAGGCAAAAGCAACTCTTTATGGATAATAATAGCACCTACGGCAATGATACCACCAATGGTAAGACTCCCCGTATCGCCCATAAACACTTGAGCTGGATAAGCATTATACCATAAGAAACCTATCAAAGCTCCGATAAACGCCATAAAGAAGATAACCAATTCTTCCGACCCTGGTATGAACATAATGTTTAGATAGGCAGCATATCGGTAATGGCTGCTCACATAAGCTAAAATACCGAGTACTACACCTATCACAGCCGAGTTGCCAGCACACATACCGTCCATACCATCATTAAGGTTGGCACCGTTAGAAACGGCTGTTACCACAAAGATCGTCATAATGACAAAGAGTATCCAACCAGCAGCCGTCTTATATTTTCCCATAAAACCAACAACCTCTGAATAATCAAGATTATGATTTTTTACAAACGGAATGGTTGTCTTTAGCGTTTTCTCCGCCGTCTGATTGTGCTGTATCACCATTGCCGTCTTATCCTTATTGCTTACTTCGTTATTAAGGTTAGCTTTAACATCGGGCGAGGCCCAAAGGGTTAAACCTACGATAAGACCAATACTAAGCTGTCCTACAATCTTATATTTACCCTTTAAGCCCTCTTTATTATGGCGGAAAATCTTGATAAAATCGTCCATTCCACCTAAAAAACCAAGCCAAACGGTAGTAACAATCATAAGAATGAGATAGATATTGCGCAATCTACCTAGCAAGATTACAGGGATAAGCAATGATACAATGATGATAATACCACCCATTGATGGCACTCCAATTTTGTTAACACCGAAAGGATCAATACTTGCATCACGCTGTGTTTCTGTAATTTGTTTGCTCTTTAGATATTTGATGAAGCGTTCACCAAACCATGCAGAGATGATCAATGCAAGGATCATTGCAAGAATAGCTCGGAAACTAATATAGCCCCATAAGTGGCTTCCACTTATGCCATACTCGCCTAACCATCTGAAAATATAATATAACATGTCTAAATATAATTATATAGTCTTTATACCTTTTACTTATTGAGCATCAAAGATTTCGCGAAGTACTTCGTGATCATCAAAGTGATGTTTCACACCTTGAATGTCTTGATAGTCTTCATGACCTTTACCAGCAACAAGGATTACATCGCCCTTCTTTGCCATCATAGCAGCCGTGCGCATAGCTTCACGGCGATCGACGATAGTCAACACCTTCTTACGCTGATTAGCATCAAGCCCAGCTACCATATCGTCGATGATAGCTTGTGGGTCTTCAAAACGTGGGTTATCACTAGTAAGGATAACGGTGTCGCTCTGTTTTACAGCTTCTTGTGCCATGAGCGGACGCTTGCCTTTATCACGATTGCCACCTGCTCCGCAAACAGTAATCACCTTTCCATTTTTACCTTCTAATACATCATGGATAGCTCCAAGCACGTTTTCAAGGGCATCTGGTGTGTGTGCATAATCGACAATCGCCGTAAAACCTTCAGGAGAATGAACAGGATCGAGGCGTCCGTTAACGCTCTTCAAAGTGCTAAGTGCCAACAAAATATCGTCTTGCGATTTGCCCAACATAATGGCAGTGCCATAAACAGCTAGTAAGTTGCTTACGTTAAACTTACCAATAAACTGTACGCCAACTTCCTTTCCGTCAACCTCTAAGTACATTCCTTCAAAATGACACTCAATGATTTTTGCACGGAAATCTGCCATTCGCTGTATGGAATAAGTCTTTATATTAGCCTTACAGTTCTGCACCATTATCATACCATTCTTATCATCAGCATTAGTAATGGCAAAAGCGTTCTTAGAAAGAGAGTCGAAGAACATCTTTTTAGCATTGCGATAGTTCTCAAAAGTTTTGTGATAATCAAGATGATCACGTGTTAGATTAGTGAAAACCCCACCTTCAAAGTGTAGCCCACCTATACGATGCTGATGAATAGCGTGGCTAGAACATTCCATAAAAGCATATTCACAGCCAGCAGTCACCATCTCGCCAAGGAGCTGATTGAGTTCTATTGGGTCTGGAGTAGTGTGATCGGTTGGGTGTGCTTCGTCATCAATATAGTTACAAACGGTAGATATAAGTCCTACTTTATAACCGAATTTGCGAAACATATTATATAATAAGGTAGCAATGGTGGTCTTACCATTGGTACCAGTTACTCCTACAAGCTTTAGTTTCTTTGTAGGATTTCCGTAAAAGATAGTAGCAATTTTGCCCACTTCTATTTCGGTTGATGCTACTTGAACATAGGTAACATCTTCTTTTAGGTCGGTAGGCATATCTTCCACAAGTACAGCCTTTGCACCAAGCTCTATTGCTTTATTTATAAATTGGTGACCATCTACTTGTGTTCCCTTAACAGCTACGAAGAGATGCCCTGCCTTAATCTTTCTGCTATCAATATTAATACCTGCAATATCAATGTCGGCATTGCCATTGATATTTAATGTTTTTACACCTTTAAGTAAGTCAGTTAACTTCATATCTTATTACCTTTAAGTTTTATTCTTTTCTTATATTTACAGCTTTTAAGCCTATCCTAAGTTGATAATACAAGCCTCACCTTTCTTTATCTTATTACCAGGTGCTAAGCTTTGTTGAATAACTTTTCCACGCCCTATTATCTTCACCTTCAAGCCACGCTGCTCAAGAAGATAAACAGCATCACGCGCCCCCATACCATGAACATCAGGAACAATCTTGTTATTCGAATAGTTGCGCTTCTGAATAACAAGAGAGTTGTTCGTATCGGTTACACTTCCCCATATAGGATTTCCAAAGGGATAAGCTCCCGCCCAACCATTTTTAGCATTATAACCTAGTGCATTTAACACGTAGTCGGCAGCAAGGATATTGCCCGTCTTAGCAGAAGGAATGAGAATAGACGACTGATTGCGTGCATCGGTAACACTAAGTTTCAAGTCTTGTGCCATAATACCTTCAGCGATATGATGGAAAACCACACCACTCATACCACCACCTGAAGCAGGTAAGCCTGTTTTTTGAATACATACAATACAACTGTATTTGGGCTTATCAGCAGGGAAGAAACCAGCAAAGCTTAACAAGTAATTTACTCCACCAGCCTTATACCCAAGCGCACCTTTAGACATCTGTGCTGTGCCTGTCTTGCCTGCTACAGCAAACTTATCCGAACCAGCCTTCTTACCAAGCCCTTCCGATACTACTTCGGTTAATATTCGGCGTATCTGCGTGATAGTAGTTTCCTTGGCAATCTGCTTCTTTAATACCTCTGGTGGATAGTCGGCGATTACTTCACCGTTCTTTATAATTTGCTTCACGAAGCGTGGTCGCATCATCTTGCCATTATTTGCAATGGCATTATAAAAGGCGAGTGTAGAGATAGGTGGAACCTGAGTTTCATAGCCAATACTCATCCATGGCAGTGCAGTAGCACTCCAGTTATCATATTGCCCACGCTTATTCTTATGCGGCATACGGATCTTTGCTGGAGAATAACCGATAATAGGAAGATTAAGATCGGTAGCTAACCCAAGATCGTAAATACCTTGAACAAACTGCTCTGGATTATTATGATAATGTAAATCTATAATACGGCTCACACCTACGTTGGAGCTATATTTCAATGTCCAAGGAAGCATCAAATCGCCATAACCACCTTTTCGCCAGTTATGATCTTTCATATCTCTCCCATACATATTCCAAACACCTGCACCCGTAGCTATCGTATAAGTAGTATCTACTAAGCCATCATCGAGAACTGTCATAATAGAAGCTGTTTTAAACACCGACCCTGGTTCAAGCAAATCGCTTACAGCATGGTTCTTAATCTCACGATATTCACCATCATCACACTTATCCATATTCACGATAGCTTTCACATCGCCAGTAGCAACTTCCATTACAATAGCAACGCCTACGTTACCATTGATCTCACGAAGCTCGTCAATGAGTGCACGTTCAGCCAAATCTTGCATACCAACATCGATGGTTGTAACAATATCGGCACCATCAATTGGTGCTGTATCTGTAATATTAAGAAACTTATTTCTTACCTTTCTACGATGAATAATACCGTTGGTTCCGCGCAAAATAGAGTCGAAAGATAATTCCAAACCACAACGTGCAGAATCTTTTGCTCCAAACATATCACCAATAGTACGCTGTGCTAATGAGCCAAACGGGCGTCTACGCGCATTAAACTCTTCCCAGTGAAAACCACTTTTAAACTTAGAAAGGTGGAAAATAGGTAGGTTTTGCACATCTTTAAATGTATTATAGGCGATACGAGCATCCCATATAGCCCAATGACGACTCTTCTTATGAAAACCTTCTAACAAGTGTTGTTTAAAGGCTTGAGCCGATTTCTCTGGGAAAATTTCGTTTAATCCCTTACTAATAAAGTTGATGCTATCCACGAAAGCAGTATCATTGCCTGCTTCTTTCAAGGCATCAAAGTCCATATATATTTTAAATTCAGGCAACGAACTAGCCATTAATTCGCCATCAGTACTAAGAATATTCCCTCTAATAGGTTTTATCTTAACGCTATCTTTCTTTTGTAATGCGGCTACTTGCATCCAATAATCCCTCTTTACCGTCATAGTATTAGCAGCTTTTATCATAATGAGAAAAGCAAAAAATACTATACCTACAGTGGTTAAGAAGTACCACTTAATGCTTTCTTTGTTATTAAACTTGTTCATCTTAGCCTCTTATTCTGGAACGTTGACGATATATGGTGGTCGATCTGATATTTTTAACACACTATCTTTTTTATTTTTGAGAAGCTCTAGGATATGGCTTTCTCGTGTTTTCTCCGTAAGCTGACTACTACTAGAGAGAGCTCTATACTTAGCATCTTCAAGCTCCGTATTAAGCTTATCTATCTCAATCAGGTATTTTTGGGCATTATATCGATTGGTGATGTAGATAATCACGAAGAATACTATAAGGAGAATTAAGCCTATATTATTACGGAGTACTTGAGCTGAAAGAATGTCCCCACCAATAATCTTACTAAAAGTGAAGTTGGAAGATTGAGGTTTCTCACCTTCTTGAGCCTGATCAAGCAGTGCTTTCTCTATCCTATCTATTTTCTCCTCTACGTTTATTTGCTCTTCTTTCTCTACACTATCAGAGATTTCTTCACCCTTTTGATATTTTGCCTCCTTATCTTGATTTTTTAAATCGTTTCCTAATTCCTTTGCCGTTGCATTGATAAGCTCACCTCTAACAGGACTAGTTTCTTTCTTCTTGGTAGCTTGTCCTTCTTCCATAGGTAGGGCGGTTCCCTCTATTATTTCTTCTTTATTATTTTCGCTCTTCATCTTTCTTTTCTGCGATTCTTAGTTTTGCACTACGGCTTCGTGGATTTTTTTCTAATTCCTCTTCTGTTGCTACGATCACTTTATTATTCACTAGCTTGAAAGGAGTTTCTATTCTACCAAAGAAATCTTGTGTTACTTTTCCTTCTGCATTACCAGCTTTCATAAAGTTCTTTACTATTCTATCTTCTAGCGAATGGTAAGTTATCACCGATAGACGCCCTCCGGGAGATAAAAGTTCTGTTGCCGAAGCTAGCATTTCTTTCAAAGCCTCCATTTCATGGTTTACTTCTATGCGTAATGCTTGAAAGAGTTTTGCCATATCCTTCTTCTCTCTGGCACGTATAAAGAGCGGTTCAACAATCTTTAGAAAGTCAGTTGTAGTCTTAATCGTTTGGTTTGTTCTAGCTTTTACAATAGCGGAAGCGATGCGTCTTGATTGTTTTAATTCGCCATAGAGATAAAACAAGTTGGCTAAGTCGTCTTCTTCGTATTCGTTGAGAATATTAGAAGCCGTTTTATGAGCATTCTTATTCATACGCATATCTAGCGGAGCTTCTTCAAAACGGAAAGAGAAACCACGAGTTTCATCGTCGAAGTGATGACTACTTACGCCAAGATCTGCCAGCAAACCATCAATTTTCTCTACTCCATAGTAACGCATCCAGTTCTTTAAATACCTAAAGTTTGAGCGTACAAAAGTAAATTTATCATTCAGCTCTTTACTTTTTTCAGTGAGGTGGTTTAGATTTTGTTCTGCATCTAAATCCTGATCAAAGCTATAAAGATGACATCCAACTGGCAAACGCGACAATATTTCACCACTGTGTCCACCACCTCCAAAGGTAACATCTACATAGATGCCGCCCATATGAATATTCAATCCTTCAATACTTTCGTTTAAAAGCACTGGGATATGGTAGCTTTCAGCTTTCTTTATCATTGTCGTTGTGTTATGCTAGTTGTAGCGTTAATTCTTTATATTTTAATCGTTGGAGGTAGTGTCTTTACCTTCCATAATACTTTCTAGGGCTTTTCCAAGTTCCTCAAACGGCATAAACTGCTCGGTAGTGTTAGGTTTCGACCATATTTCGATGCTATCATCCATACCTATAAAGCTAATTTCTTGATCAATATTAGCAAGTTTCAAATAACGTTTGGGTATAAGAAAACGCCCATTACCATCTAACGTAATCATTTCTACATCAGAAACATATTGCCGATAAATCATCTGATCACGCTTATTCCATCTACTCAACTTACTCCTTAACGCATCCAATCGTTCGTTCCAAACCGATTGTGGATAAAGCACAAGACACGACTCAAAAATATCTTTTCGGAGAATAAGTGCCTCTTCGCCAGATGCGCTAAGCACCTTACGGAATATTGATGGAAGAAACGCTCTACCTTTCACATCAATCTTTGCTTCTATATTACCCAGAAATCTCATGCGATTAAAGTAAAACTTAGAATAAACCTAAATAGACCCCAAAGTTACGCAATTTCCACCACACTTCTCCACTTTGCTCCACGATATTTTATATAATAAGGAGATTTTTCTAAATTTAACGGTATTAAGTAGCTATCTACAAACAGATAAAGGTAATTGGTTTTCTATATAGAATATTATCTTTTATCAATATTTCTACCCATAGTATCGTATTATCCAAAAATATTTAGCTATTTTTGCATATGGTTTTGGGAAATCGAGAATATGGCAGCAAATATTCAAAAGACAATTGATATCGAGAACATTCTTAAAAGCAAGATGGGGGCTAAGGCTAAATATATTCCTCGTTTTGCTGTAAATTGGTTAAAGAAAACCATCCACGAAGATCAAGTTAATAAGTTTCTTTGGGAGTCAAGACATCTGTCTGGAACAGAATGGCTTGAAGAATGTGTAAAATATCTCGATATGACGCTCGAAATAGAGGGTTTAGAGAATTTACCTGACAAAAATGATGGCAAGCTTTATACTTTCGTATCCAACCATCCATTAGGTGGTCAAGACGGAGTAGCACTTGGAGCAATCATCGGACATCATTATGATGGTCAGTTTCGCTATTTAGTAAACGATCTTTTGCTAAATCTACCAGGATTAAAACCAGTAAGTATTGGTATCAATAAGACAGGCAAACAAAGTCGCGACTTCCCAAGAATGGTAGAGGCTGGTTTCCAAAGCAACAATCACATACTTATGTTTCCAGCAGGATTGAATAGCCGAAAGATAAACGGAACGATCCATGATCTTCCTTGGAAGAAAACTTTTATTACTAAAAGTGTGGAATATCAGCGTGATATTGTACCTATTTTCTTTGGTGGAAGAAACTCAGAAAAATTCTACCGCATAGCCCACTTTAGTGATAAATATATAAAGAAAGTGAATTTAGCCATGCTGTTTCTTGTTGATGAAATGTATAAAAACGTAGGAAAAACTTTTAGAGTAGCCATAGGAAAACCTATCCCTTGGCAAACCTTCGACCATAGCAAAACATCGATGGAATGGGCAAAATATGTAGAAGACAGGGTCTACGAGTTATAAAATTATTAGTATTGCCAATACAACAACCGAACAGAAACTTTAGCACACCAATTTATGGAAGAAGAAATAATTCAGCCAATTGACAAGGCTCTTCTAACAAGCGAACTAACATCAGATAAACTACTTCGCACGACTAATAAAAGCCACAACGAAGTATATGTTGTTACTGCAAAAAACTCACCCAACACAATGCGTGAGATTGGGCGTTTGCGCGAAGAAGCTTTTAGAACAGCTGGTGGAGGAACAGGCAAGTCTGTTGATATTGATGAGTTTGACACAATGGAGAATTGTTGCAAACAACTCATCGTATGGAATCCTGAAGCTGAAGAGATTATTGGTGGATACCGTTATATATTTGGGGAAGACTGGAAGCTAGACGAAAAAGGACAGCCCATACTTGCTACTAGCCACATGTTCCATTTCTCAGAGAAGTTTATCAAGGAATATGCTCCTTACACTGTAGAACTGGGGCGTTCTTTCGTCTCTTTGGCATATCAGAATGTGAGAAATAACCATAAAAGTATCTTTGCACTTGACAATTTGTGGGATGGCCTAGGAGCCCTTACTGTTCTTAACCCTAACTGCAAGTATTTCTTTGGCAAGGTAACTATGTATCCTTCCTATATCCGTCGTGGCAGAGATCTTATCCTTTACTTCCTAAAAAAGTATTTTAATGATAAAGAAGACCTTATTCTTCCTATTAAGCCATTAAAGATTGACACCCCAGAAACCGAGCTTGAGGCTTTCTTTACAGGCAAGAACTTTAAGGAAGACTATCGACTTTTGAACACTGAAATTCGCAAATTGGGCTATAATATTCCACCATTGGTAAATGCTTACATGAACCTTTCACCTACAATGAAGCTCTTTGGCACAGCCATTAACTATGGTTTTGGCGATGTAGAAGAAACGGGTATCCTCATCGCTATGGACGAAATTTTCGAGGAAAAACGCATCCGTCACATTGAAAGTTATGCCAATGAACACCCCGAAGCACTAGCCTTTACGAGTGGAGCAAACAACCTTATTTACAAAGTGGACTAAAGAAAAAAGCTAGGATAGCAACGCTTAATAAGCGTTTGTTATACTAACAGGTATATAAAAATAGAGCATGCCATTACTGACATGCTCTATTTTTTTATTGCACTAAATCATTATCATCGTTATTTTTTCCTTCTGCTTTGAGGATTAAGCGAAGGCTTTGTTTATAGTTGATATAGCCCCACAGCCAGTTCAAAAGAATGAAAGTTTTATTCTTTACACCAAGGATAGAACGCAAATGGACTACCAACCAAAGGAACCATGCAAGGAAACCACTAAACTTACTCTTACCAATTTCAGCCACGGCACGATTTCGTCCGATAGTTGCCATCGTACCAAGGTTCTTGTATTTAAACATTTTTGGAGCCTCTCCCTTTGCCTCTGCCACAAGATTATTTGCTACACACTTAGCTTGCTGGATAGCCACTTGAGCCAACTGTGGGTGCCCTCCGGGATACTCTGCATCGCCTTCAATGATATTAATATCTCCAATAGCATAAATATCGTCTACACCTTTCACCTTACAGAAGCGATCGGTCTTGATACGACCAGCACGACCATAACAGTCTTGAGGTAGTCCCGGCATACTAGTAGCACGAACACCACTCACCCAAATTACCGTCTCCGCTGGAATATCTAATCCCTTATCGGTCTTTAACACTCCATTTTCATAACTCAAAGCCATATAGGGCTGGCGTACATGAACAAAGAGTTCTTTCAAGCCTTCTAATGCTTTCTTCGAAGAATACTCATCCATTGTAGAGAGCAAACGATCGGCAGCATTCACCAAATAAATGTGCATACGATTGTTTGCAGCAAGGTGTGGATAGTCGCGTGCTATGACGTTTCTCTTCATCTCTGCCACTGCTCCTGCTATTTCTACACCTGCAGGACCACCACCCACGATAACAACATTCATCAAAGCTTGCTTCTTTTCAGGATCGGTCTCTATCTCGGCTTTCTCTAAATTGTGCAAAATGGTATTACGCAGATACATTGCCTCGGAAACAGTCTTCATAGGAAGACAGTTTTTCTCTATTTCCTTATTACCAAAATAGTTAGTAGTAGCTCCTGCGGCAAGCACTAAATAATCATATTGTATATCCCCAATAGAGGTAACTACATTCTTCTTCTCTGGTTCAATTTGCTCCACTGTTGCCATACGGAAGAAGAAATTTTTCTTCTCTTGGAACAAACGGCGGAAAGGGAAGGATATGCTACTAGGTTCAAGACCTGCCGATGCCACTTGGTATATTAATGGAGGAAAATAATTATAATTATTTTTATCTATCAAAGTAACTTGGAAGTGGGTTTTTACTAAGCGTGTAGCTAGCTCCAATCCACCAAGTCCACCACCAACAATCACTACTCTCTTTTTTCCATTGTTAGAAACATCTTCTTTCATCTTATTATACCTCTTAAATATAAAAATATACTTTCCTAAAAATACAGAAGGGGGATCACGAATAATCTCCCTCTCCTTATAATCTTTACATTTTATTTCTTTTTGGGACGACGACGTGCCCAGCCTTCTTCAGAGAAGTCAGGTTCCTCCCCCTTTAACTTGGTGGTACCACCACTCATAAGCCCTTTCCAATCGTCTTTTTTGAATTTCCTTTGGCTAAAATCTTCTTCATGACGACGACCACCACGCTGATGTGAGCCACGACCGCGACGCTCTCCGCCTTCCGAACGGCGACCTCTGCCACCTTCTTCAGCATCGTTACAACGCACCTCCCTACCCTTATAGTTGGCACCATTCAATGCATCCATTACTCTTTGAGCATCGCGCTCAGGTACCTCAATATAGCTTTGCTTCTTCAATAAGTCGATATGTCCTACAGCCTGACGACCATGTACATTCTTATTGATAAACTGCATTACCTCACCAGGATAGAAACCATCGTCTTTACCAAGATTGATAAACAAGCGTTTGAAACCAGCTTCCGCCTTACGAGAACCACGACTGCGATCGCTTCTTTCACCACCTCGACCACCACGACTATCATTTCTACCTCCACGACGGTCGGCTCTACCGTTCTGTGTTGTAGGTTTCTCTATCTCGGGTGCATTCTTATAATAATCCAAGAAACGACCAAAGGTTACGGTAACAATCTTCTTGATTAAGTCTTCCTTATCAATATATTCAAACTGTCGTTTAATATCCTTAACGTAAGGGGCTATCTGCTCTTCATCAACATCGGTCTTTAAGATGTCGTCCATAGACTTAAACAATTGCTTCTTGCATATTTCTTCCGCTGAAGGCAATGTGCCATCGATAAACTCTTTACTAATAACACGCTCTATATTGCGTACCTTATACTTCTCACGGCTGTGGATAATAGAGATAGAAGTACCCTTTTTTCCCGCACGACCTGTACGACCCGAACGGTGGGTATAGTTCTCAATATCGTCGGGCAAACCATAGTTGATAACGTGGGTTAGCTCGGTAACATCAAGTCCACGAGCTGCCACATCGGTAGCTACAAGAATTTGTGTAAGATGTGAACGAAACTTCTGCATCGTCAAATCGCGCTGTTGTTGCGACAAATCGCCATGCAAAGCCTCTGCGTTATAACCGTCTTTGATGAGCTTATCGGCTACTTCTTGTGTCTCCAGCTTGGTGCGACAGAAGATAATAGCATAGATCTTTGGATAAAAATCTACTAGTCGTTTCAAAGCTAGGTACTTGTCTTTCGCATTTACCATATAATAAATATGGTTTACATTTTCAGCACCTTCGTTACGACTTCCCACAACAATCTCTTTGTAATCGTGTAGATAGCCCTTAGCGACACGCTCCACCTCTCTGCTCATAGTAGCAGAGAAAAGCAGGGTGTTTCTATCCTCTGGCACACCGCTCAAGATCTCTGTAATGCTCTCTTGGAAACCCATGTTAAGCATTTCGTCAGCCTCATCAAGCACCATATTACGCACGTTTTCTAGCTTTGCCTTACCTCGGTGCATCAAGTCGATGAGTCGACCAGGAGTAGCCACAATGATCTGAACACCACGCTTCAACTCCTTGATCTGAGTTTCAATAGATGTTCCACCATAAACGGCTGCAATGTGTAGATGTGGAATGTACTTACCAAAGTCTTTCAAGTCGTCTGCAATTTGCAAACACAACTCGCGCGTAGGACTCAAAACAATGGCTTGTGTTTCTTTTGTAGTCGTATCAATACGCTGTAAAAGTGGCAAACCAAAGGCAGCAGTCTTACCTGTACCCGTTTGCGCTAGCGCAATAACATCGTTACGATTACCTAATAAATAAGGGATTACCTCTTCCTGTACTGGCATAGGATGTTCAAATCCCTGCTCTTCAATGGCTTTGCGAATCTCTTCGCATACACCTAACTCTTCAAAAGTCTTCAAATTCGTTTGTTTTTATTATTATCCTAAAATGAAAAAGGAAACTAACCACCAAACGAACCCGCATAACAATTGAAACCTAGTTGGCTATTAATCACTAATATAGGAAGCTCTTGAGCTTTATGCGTATATTAGTACCCACACGAAAGTTTTAAACACTTTTAGTGCCAACTTTGCCTTATTAGGTGGTACGTCCCTTTTCAGCATACAAAGGTACGCTTATTGATCGAAAAAAACGAATAAAACCAATTATAAATCAAAGAATTATCGCTATTTAAATCTTCACAATAGTAGAAAGTTCATCTGTTCTCTTGGCAAATCTTCCTCTAACCCCTTGGCGGAATTAATTTGGCTATTATTCGAATAACTCATATTATTTTGTTGCCAGTTCACCAGATTTGAAGTAATAAAGCTGCTATATGATGTCGTATTGTAAAAAACATCTCATAAGAACCGTTCCTTTGAGAAATGAAATAAAGTATCAAAAATACAATACCACTGATTATTAGTAATTTACATTTGAAATTAATTCCTCCAACGGGTTTTCCTACAGGAAGATTAAATATTCCTTGTTTATTAAAGCGTAACATGTGGTTAAAACCATACACTAAAAGTACATATAACTCTAATTTATTCCATTGCCCTGAAGATATAAAATTAGCGCGCAAAGACTGATACCCCTGCTTATTAAAACGTGCATAGTAAGTTTTAACAAATTTTTTTTTAAGCTCTAAGGGAACATTCTTTTGCAAAAACGAACATGATAAGCCATAACTATCTATTACATCGTAAAGGTTTTTAAAAAAGACATCTTCTGTAAAAGCGCATTTACACAAATACTTATGTAACCCTACTACATGAGCATTTAAATCGTTGAGCAAGTACTCCTGTGCAGGCACATTCATAAAAACAGAACCACCACCAACAAATGGCTCTACTAGCTTCTTTATTTTTTGGGGAAAGTGCGACCTTATTTCTGTTATAAGTTTATATTTATCCCCAACGTAAAAGAGGGGCGAACGCTTTACTTCTTTTGTCATTATCTACCTTAGTTATAAATAAGAACTCTTTATGATCATCAAATGATGTCTTGCCTGCATTAAAGTAAGCATAGGAACACTCAAAACGAGAAGTTTCACCACATTTACCCAACACGTTTTCTAAATCTTCTAACCTTATCTTATTTTCCGAAGATTTACTTTTAGAGTTATAAGTATTATTATACGATGTTACAATGTACTTTGAGTTAATATTCCGAACAATATCCTCAAAATACGCTACTGCTTTAGCAGTACAATACAAATCCTGTATTTATAACCATAGAACAACCAAAACTAATCAGAAATATCCGAGTGTAAATC
>OBHX01000960.1_pt1 | contig 26090 bp, 31 predicted proteins | sample 1519331 | NCBI WGS metagenome assembly OBHX01 (sample SAMEA2602897, study PRJEB22501) | metagenome
ATGGTGATCGAATTCTAGTAACAGGTACTGCTGAACAGTTATCTGAAATTACTGGTCTGAGCAAAAACATTATCTGGGATAGAGCTAGGAACTTATGGATTGATTCAAAAGGAAGACAGTTTAGGTATGTGGAGGAGAAAAGATGAAGAAAATATCAATTGTAACACTACAAGAAATTATAAATGAAAGTAAAAATGATTTGACTGTAGATGAATACAGATATCTACAAGTTTAACTATATTAATTAAATTCCGTTAACCGAAGCAGATCATGGAGGAAATCATGTTTAAGAAAACTAATGGGAAAAGGCGCTGGCGAAGAATCTGTAAACTTGATGGCTATTGCAGGAAAGACATCAAGTTTTATTCAGATTATGACCGAGAACGGCAAAAAGAGTGGTTAAAAGATAATAGTGGTCAATGGCATGGAAATGTTTACTGGAAACAACACTGCGATTGTTCATTGAATAGACGGCATCTATTTGTTAGCGATTAAAGGAGGTTTTATTAATGAAAATAACTAAGCACGGAGTAGCAACAATCTTTGAAAAGAATCTAGAACTCAACGACAACCAGAAAATCGTGTTGGAGTGGTTAAAATCAATTGGTAAAGAGATGCCAATATATCGAATGGCAGATCAAATGAAGTGGTATATAGATTACACGAGCACTGGCAAAGAGTTAAGTCATGTGCTAGCAGCTTTACCCGAAAAAGAAGAATTCGAAGTACTAACAGCATTCGCTCAATGGGGATTAGAATAGGAGGAAGCGGAATGAATGTTCAAAATAGTATTTTATCTATTCGATTACAAAGATGGTTCGTTTAAGAAAGTTTATTTCCATCACTGGAATGATAGCAAGCCAGTTTTTACAAAAAACAAGAGGAGAGCTCAGGAGTATTTTGATGAAAGATCAGCAAATAAAGATATAGTGCAGTTAAAAAAAGCAGAATCACCATCTGCGAAAACATTATCTATAAAATTGGAGGAAAAAGAATGAAACTAAAAGACGGATTTTACTCCAGCAGCCACGGTATCGGCGGTTTAATGCTAGATATGCCGACAAAGAACCCTAAAACACGTAAGAAACCAAAAGTCAAAATCGGTGACATGGTTCGCTGCGAAGCAGAAGGGTTCATCTATCCGTTTCGTGGATATGTAGAACACGTCTATAATCACTCAGCGATCATTCGCATTGAAAACACGATGGAATGCGATAAGTGGTTAGCGAAAAGCAAAGAGAATTTAGCAGTGGCTCGATTGGTGGATATGGAGGTTATAAACAATGGAATTTAAAATCTTTGAAGAGGACACTCGCTATAAATTAGAAAAAGAATTAAACGATTTTGCGAAAAACAATGAGATTCAGCATATATCTTTAGCAACTTCTAAGGGAGGTTATACAACTTACTATGCAGCTGTTGTGAGCTATGTAAGTCGAGAAGTGTAACTCGGCAAATAAAAAAGCCGGATCGCTCCGACTGATGTAATAAATCCGACAAGTTTATTATATCACAGGAGGCAGCTATGGAGTTAAAAGGAATTGAGTTAAGTGACATCGAAAAAATGCAAGGAGATCATTGTGCAATCATCATTTCAAACGGGCAAATGAAAAGTGTCGAGCTTCCTTCGTTTGGAACAATAGTTATAGAATCCCATTGCAATAAAGTCAAGCAAGTTAAAGAAGAAGTGAAACAATTATTTTAAATATCGTCCTACCAGAAAACTGGCGGACACAAGTTGACAAGAACTTTCTTGTTGATTTGTGTCCGCTTTTTTGTTTGCGAAATTATTGAGGAGGCTATCTATATGAATGATTTAATTCAGGAATACAAGAATGACTTGAAAATGTTGAAAAAGCAACATCAAAAAATCTTAAATAAACGATATCGCACACCTGTCAAAGAACATGGGAGAGTGATACATAAATTAATTGATGATCGTTCTCCTCATGATATAGCAGATCAAAAAGTAATAGCAGAAGCTATCTCTACTACAGAGTACGCTTTATTCTGGTTAGAAACAGGCAGAGAGAAGCCTTTCGATGATGAGCAAGCCAAGAAGATACCAAAGCATAGAAGAGCCGTTAAACTGGCAGATATAGATGTTATGAGCTATCAAGTTTATTTACAGGAAGTAGAAAAGCCAGCAGAAGAGACGATTTCTCCGAAGAAAAAAGAGATGTTGCTCCAAGTGACGGAGATAGAATCTTTGCTTTCTAATAAAGAACTGACATTATTTCATTTAATTAATAAAGATTTATGTACTTATGGAGAAGCAGCAGAACAAATGAATCTAGCTGTGGGTACTGTTAAATCTATGTCACAGCGAATTAAAAATAAGATCGACAATTATTTTGAATATGGTCATCAAATCAATCTATTTGAAATTTGCTAAAACTTGTAAACCATTCCCACCTATAAGTGAAGACAATTAATAGATTAGACACTCACAAGTTTATTCATTCTTTTATTCTGAATAATTGTTCTTCAAAAATAAAACGCAAGGGAGGAAATCTCCCTCATCGTTTAATTAAGCTTCGATAGACAGCAGCGGAAATATTAAGAATAAGGATGTGAATTTAAACTCCTTCTAAATTGTTCTTATTATCTATCATCCGTTGCTGTCTATTATTTATTATTGACGGGAACTTAAGTTCGTGATATTTTATTACCATAATCCTTATGATTATATCTGCTAGAAAAGAAGTTTTAGAAAGCGATTGTTTTCTAAACTTCTTTTTGATTTAATTAATGTAGCAGATATAAGTTGATAAGGAGAGTTCTTATGGATAAAACAACTGAATTAAAACCAATTGAACATGATGAATATATTTCTTTGAGAGTATCAGGGAATCAAATGACAAAAAGTGAAGGTTATAAACTAGAATATGTTTTAACATCGCTTAACTCTACTGAAAGTATGATAAAGAAGTCATATTTACATATAAAAGGTGGAACGAGATTTACAAAAGAAGATAAACAATATCTTGATTTAAAAATAATGGAATTTAAAGAAGGATCTTTAATTTATGATTTAATGGCTGTCTATAGCGATGTAATAATTCCAACAATCCCAGTGATTGCTGGAAATAAAGAATTAATATGGAGCTCAATTAAGGCGTCGTACGAGTTTTTAAAAACAAAAATATCTGCAGCTAAGGAGGGCAAGGAGTTGGTAGTTAGTCAAACAACTGATACTGGTGGAGCAAATGTTTCTATACAAAATATCACTGATAGTACTGTTGAAGTTAATATTTATCCTGGAATTGATAAATTAGCTAATAATTTAGCGCCAGATTTCTATAACTTAGCGAAAAAAGTAGACGGAGAACAATTAGAATCAATAGAATTTACTAATACAATTAATAATGAACAAATATATCTAACAACTGAAGACAGAGAACTATTTTCAAAAAGTACTTATACGGAAGATAGTATAGTCAAAGTATCTGGAAAGGTTTATGGTAGTGACTATATAAGTAAAACTGGTAAGATCGAAATTATAGAGACTTCTGATCCAAATCTAGTTTGTGGTAAAACATACCCTTTTAAAGGAGAAAATAAATTAGGTACGGAAGGCACATGGAAACAGATGTATCTAGAAAAGCAGACTTATTTTTGTAAAAAAAGAATAGAAATCAATACTACTAAAGATCCAATTATAAATGTTTTAGAACTAATAATTGTGGGCATAGATAACCAAGTGGAGAATGTAGAATTGGTATAAAAAGATCACTCGTTGAGTGGTCTTTTTATTTTACATAAAGGAGGAAACAACAATGTATAGACCACAATACTTAGAACAGAAGTTTGAAGTAATCACTGTTCATAAAGGTAATGGCGAAAAAGTACATGAGTTTAGGAGACCAATAAAGAGCGATACATACAAACGAAAGGAAAGCAATGAAGTTATTTCTTTTCGCAGAAGGAGAAAAGTCAAATGAGAAACTACTGGTACGTATCACTAACAAACCGATATCCTCAACCGGACGCAGATGATCCAATTAGAGTTGTCCAATCAGTCCAGATTAAAAAGAAATACTCCATTGTTGAAATGACCAGGGAAGCTACGCCAAATGAGATCGATAAGTACAATCTTCGTTACTGCGGCCATGGATATTGGAAAGACGAATATATTCAACAAAACATTGAGAGGTACATCAAATGAATGATAACTATGATTACATCAAGTTGATTGAGAAGATAAGAGCAGAGAAAGATATGGATGAACTAGCTAACTTATTCATGAACATCATTAGTTTGGTGGGGTTAAAGATGGATGAAGTAGCGGCACTAAATTATTTCATTGCTGAGCAAACAATTAGAGCAGAGCACAATGCTAAGTTCTTGAAAGATAGGCTAGATCTAGATGTAAAAGGATTAGGCGTTGAAGGGATATTCAAAGTGCAAGAAGCCTTAGTGAATGTTTATGTCGAAAAGATGCAATAGCATTAACAAGTAATTATTGGATGTTTTCAGGAGGGAAACTATGAAATTAAAAGATTATATCAGGGAAGGGTATAACATTGTAACTACACCAAATCTAGCTTACAAAATTCAAGAAGATTATCCCAATGCTTTAGTGTTTACTGATAGAGCTTTAGATGCCATTCCTATAGGGAAGTTATTAGTAGATCGTTATTATAGCAATAATCCAGCTGTTCTTAGTGCTAAGTCACTTCAAAACGCTTATGCTATTGAACGCTTTACTTGCGAGTTTACTGGTTATGAGATAGTAGTACCAATGACAGGAGAGGCAAGAAGAAAAGTAATGCAACAGATCAAAAAGAGGATTGATGAATTGGCGTTATATGATAGAAGTAATGCGAACCTTCTAGAAATCAAACTAAGAGATACTGACTCAGTACCAGAAGTTTATTATAAAGGCCGACGAGTGGATGGACCTGTAATTGATGGTATTGGTCTAGTAGATATACGATATCATTATCATACAACTGGAGATGGTAGTGAAACACCTGATGGGTCTAACGATATTTCTATTGAATATTACGATACCTCTGATGGCAGTTATCATTTAGATAGAAAGATTATCGGGCACAAGAGAGATATTTAAATGAAAGAAGCTAGGCCTAGAGATGAGATAGACAAACTCTATAAGACGAACAAGTGGAGGAAGCTTAGAGAGCTAGTTATAGCAAGAGACTTTGGTGTATGTCAAGAGTGTAAACGTCGAGGGATAGTAGCAAGAGGAGTAGTTGTCCATCACATAATTGAAGCAAGAGAAGATATAACTAAGTTCTGGGACATTAATAACCTAGAGCTTGTTTGCCTTGCTTGCCATAACAAAGAACATCCTGAGAGATCAGGAGGAGAAAAGAAAGTTAAGACGAAGAGAAAGGTAGTGAAGTTCTATGCCACAAGAGAATAAACAAGTGGATGTTAGCAGTACAACAATTAAAGAGGCCGAAATACAACAAGTGGAATGGTTAAAAAAGATAATAGAGCAGCTGGAAGAGTTTAAAAATCGAGTAAGTAAAGGAACTATCATTTTAGAGGAAGGATATTTTGATAAATCCTTGAATCTACCTGAAATAGATGTATTAAGAACAAACGAATTGAGGTTGAGTATTGATTACACTGAAGTAAAGTAGCCCCCCTATTTAGAAAAGTAGAAACAGGAGGGCGCCAAGACCGGTGAGCTCCCTCCTTCACACAAATACCGCTTTTCAAGTTTTTTATTAGACCAATTGAAAAACATATTCACCAGCTAAGACCTTAGTTTTGTCGCCGATGTAGTCAAAACTGATTTCTTTACTAGCCAGATAAGATAATCCAGAAATATTAGTCTTCAAAACTTGTAAGATATTATGTTCAATAAGTTTGAAAGAAATAAAACTGCCATTAGAGAAATTCACAGTTTGTATATTCATATCGTGACTATTGACTTTGATAACTTTCATAATTAGCACCTCCAATCTCTATATATTTTACCATGAAAGAAGGTGATGGAATGCCACAACCAGCAAAAAGTGCAAAACTGCAACTTTTACAAAAAAATCCTAATAAAAAAAATACTAAAGAATTAAAGAAGCGTGCAGATGCTGAAGAACGCTTGCAAATGAAAAGTGACAACATCAGAGCTCCTGAATGGCTGAATGAATCTGCAACAAAAGCATTTGATTTCTTGAAAGAAGAATTGCTTGAGATAGAATTAATTACAAACGGTGATATTTATCCACTGGCTATGTATTGCTACTGGTACTCAGAACATTTAAATCTGCAAAATCAAGCAGCAAGAGTACAAAGAGATGATCCAGAAGGAATTGGCAATCCGCTAATCAAACAATTGGATACTTGTTCAAAAAACATGCGGTCTTTTGGAAGCGATTTGGGATTATCGCCTTCAGCTAGAGCTAAATTAGCTATAAAAATGGCTCAAAGTGAGGATGATGATGAATGGACTTGATGTCATTATCATATTCAGAACTTGAAAGATGGTGGGCTGATTACAAAGAAGAACAAGCTTCATGGGGAGGCATCTTATTAGAACCATATCCTGAGCTTTTAACCACTTGGTATGCTGAACGATTGATTGATGGATCTATACCTGCGAGCAAAGAAAACATTCTTGTTGCTAAACGTCATGTATTAGATTTAGAACGGCAAGGAACAGAAGAATTTCCGTGGATTTTCGATGAAGAAATTGGACATCGTCCCATTCGTTTTATTGAAGATAATTGCCGTCCAACTGAAGGAGACTTTGACCGATTTATTTTGCAACCATGGCAACATTTTATCATCGGTTCGATGTTTGGGTGGATTCATAAAGACACAGGAATTCGACGTTTTCGTGAAGCTTTGACATTTGTTGGTCGTAAAAATGGAAAGACATCTCTTATCAGTGGGTTATCTGCTTACATGCTTGGATATGACCATGAACAAGGTGCTAATGTCTATGTTTTGGCCAATGCAAAAGATCAAGCGTCTATTTTGTTCGATAAAACCAAAGAAATGGTGAAACAATCGCCACGCTTGGATAAAAAATACAAACCACAACGATCAACAATTAAAGATGAGGCTACTTTCTCAAAAATGGAAGCTCGAGCGTCTGATAGTAAAAAATTGGATGGTTTAAACACTCATTTTGCGATTTTTGATGAAATTCATGAATTCATTAATTTCAAATTGATCAATGTAATAAAAAAATCTCGTGGTACACGAAGACAACCGCTGATCGTATATATAACTACAGCTGGTTATGTTCTTGATGGGCCGCTTATGCAATATTATGACAATGCACTCGATTGTTTAGAACATCTTGAAGATGGACTAGATGAACGAGTTTTTTATTTTGTAGCAAAGCTAGATGATGTTTCTGAAGCGGATGATCCAAGAAATTGGATCAAAGCTAATCCAAATATAGGATTGATGTCATTTGTTGATTTAGTAACCGATTGGAAAACAGAGCGTAACAGTCCCCAAGAACGAGCAGACTGGATTACTAAGCAGTTCAATCTATTTTCTGACATAGACGAACTATCGTTTCTAGATATGCAGACAATCAATAAGAATAACAAAATAATTGATTGGGAAACCATGGAAGGTGAAGAATGTGTTGGGGGGTATGATTTATCAGAAACACAAGATTTCACGTCGGCTGATTTAGAGTTTCCTATTTACGAAACTGGAGAAATAGCAGTTCTAGAACATAGTTGGATTTCGCAAGAGAGATATAACAACGACAATAATAAACAACGGTTGGATGCTTGGATAAAATCAGGTGATCTAACTGTGACACCAGGTAGTTATGTCGATTACCAGTTTGTTTTTGACTGGTTTGTTGAACAATCAAAAAAATATAAAATACTGAAAATCAGATATGACAGAAGAAACAGTTTGATTTTAAATCGGCAAATGATTGACTACGGGTTTGTGATGGAAGAAGCTATTCAGGGCTTCACTACTCTTGGCGGTCCGATGAAAGATTTGAAAGAACGCTTTTTAGACGGAAAAGTAATTTATAACCAACAGAAAATTTTTAGATGGTATCTTTCTAACGTGAAGCTAGTTCAAGATCGTAACAATAATTGGATGCCGACAAAACAATCGAAGAATAGGAAAATAGATGGTTTTGCCGCTGTATTGAATAGTCATGTCAGCGTAGTTGAAATGTTTGCTACAAAATCTAAACAGAGCGGAACCATTGGTTTTATAAGCGTCAGAGAAATGATGGGGGGAGGTAAATAATGAATAAGTTTCAAAACGTGGTTAATAGAGTAACTCCAAAATTTATCAAACAGGCAATTATAAAAGATTACTCAACTAGTAGTAATTTCAAGGCTTGGTTTGGTAAAAATTTTTTTGGAATAGAAAATTCAACTCTTGAAACCAATGAAAATATTTTTTCGGTCGTATCTCGTTTAAGTAATACATTGTCTAGTCTACCATTCAAAAAATATCTGAATTACGATCAACAATTTGATGAGTCTATGGACCGATTAATATATTTTCCTAACAAAAATCAAACTTTGGATCAAATAATTAATGTACTTGAAGTTAGCAGGAATACAAATGGAAACGGCTATGCTTTGATTATTAGAGATTTTAGAGGGCAATTTGATACATTGGTCCCTTTCAATTCAAATTATGTTGAACCGGTAATTGAACAGGATAGTAAAGAGTTATGGTATCAAGTGAATAATGATGGCAAAACATTCTATTTTCATAATACTGATGTTATTCATGTACGACATATTGCGGGAAATGGAAATTGGAAGGGAATAAGTCCAATCCAAGTATTAAAAAATTCAAATGATTTTGATAAAGCGGTTCGTGAATTTTCTTTAAAAGAAATGCAATCCTTACGAGATTCATTCATTTTAACTTATGCCACTAGCGTTGATGAAGAAAAAAGAAAAGCCGTTGTGGAAGATTTTAGACGTTTCTATGAAGAAAACGGTGGCGTACTTTTCCAAGAACCGGGTGTAACTATTGAAGAAATGAAACGGAACTTTGTAGCAACTGACATGAAAATCACTGAGGAAATTACTCGAGATCGTATTGCTAATGTTTATAACGTTCCTAGCATTTTCTTGAACTCTGACAGTAGCAGCTTTTCTTCAAATGAACAATTGATGCAACTATTCGTTAATATGACACTTACTCCGATCGTAAAGCAATATGAAAGAGAGTTTAATAAGAAAATACTTCAAAAAAACGAAAGAATAAAAGGTTATTATTTTAAATTTAACATGATGGGATTACTTCGTGGAGACAGTGATGCACGTCAAAAGTTTTACCATGGCGGAATACGCGATGGTTGGATGTCTCCTGACGAGGCAAGAATGTTAGAAGAAATGCCTCCACGAGGTGGAAAAGCTGCTGATCTATGGATTTCAGGTGATATGTATCCGCAAGAAATGGATCCAACATTAAGAAAATCGAATAAATCTAGTGAAACAGACGTAACTAAAAATAGTTAGGTCTTTTTTATTTTGCCTTGAAAGGAGGGTTGAAATGAAAAAGTTTTGGGAATGCAAACAGTCTGCTAATCAAAATGAAGCAGATGTTTTTATATTTGGAGAAATTGTCTCATTCAAATGGGACGACACAGACACTACTGCAGCAAGTTTTCAAAAAGATTTGAAGGAGCTTGGAGAAGTTAGCCAGATTAATCTTCACATAAATTCACCAGGTGGTTCTGTCTTTGAAGGAATTGCAATTGGAAATATGTTGCGACAGCACAAAGCACGTGTTGTAGCTCATGTGGATGCTTTAGCGGCATCAATTGCCAGTGTGATTGTAGCAAGCTGTGATGAAGTCATTATGCCTGAGAACAGCATGTTAATGATCCACAATCCTTGGACAATTTCAATGGGAAATGCCAAAGAGCTACGTAAACAAGCAGATGATTTGGACAAAATAGCTGAATCTTCTGTAGTTACGTATTTAGCAAAAGCTGGTGAAAAGTTAACAGAAGAAAAAATAAAACAAATTATGGACGAAGAAACTTGGATGTCTGCTCAAGAAGCATACAATTACGGTCTTTGCGATGTGGTTGAGTCAGCTAATCAAGTTGCAGCTTCAATCAGTCAAAAACTGTTTGAAACGTATCAAAAAGTTCCAGAAAAACTTTTGGACTCTAGACAAGAAGACTCGAGAGACCAAGAAAAAATAGAAAAAATCGTTGAACATGCAAAACAAAACAAAGCCTTGATAGGCACAATTCTAGGAGGATTATAAATGAAAACACTGTATGAATTAAAACAAGATTTAGCTACATTAGGACAGCAAATTCAAAAACAAAACGATACGATTATGCAAAAAGCAACAGATCCAGGGACGAGCGCTGAAGAGTTAGTTCAAATGCAAAAATCAAAAGATGATTTACAGCAACGTTTCGATATTATCAAAACTCAACACGACCAAATGGAAGCAGAACAAAAGGCTAATTTGTCAAAAGGACAATTTACTACTTCTGAAAATCCTAAACAAAAAGTAATTGATGCAAAAGCAGAATTGATTCGCAAAACCATTGCAAAAGAAGCTGTTCCATCAGAAGTTTTACAAGTATTAGGCGATGATGATGCATCAAAAGGTGGGAAATTCTTACCTAAAACAGTAGCTACCGACATTATCTCTGAACCGATTGTAAAAAATCCATTAAGAGATGTTTCAGCTATCACAAATATTCCTAATCTAGAAATTCCAAAAGTTTCTTTCACATTGGATGATGATGATTTTATTGCAGATATGGAGACAGCAAAAGAACTGAAAGCAAAAGGGGATACAGTAGCTTTTGGGCGTCATAAGTTTAAAGTTTTTACTGGTATTTCTGAAACTATCTTAGCTGGAACAAATACGAATTTAGTTTCAACTGTAGAGCGTAATTTACAGTCTGGTGTAGCTGCAAAAGAGCGTAAAGTTGCGTTTGCTACAATTCCTAAAACTGGCGAAGAACATATGAGTTTTTATGACGAAACGGAAGTAAACATTAAAAAAGTCGAAGGTGAAGATTTATACAAAGCAATTAAAGCTGCTATTGCTGACCTACACGAAGACTATCGTGAAAATGCAAAAATCATGATGAAATATGCCGATTATTTAAATATCATCGAAACCCTAGCTAACGGAAGTGCCACTCTTTATACAGCACAACCTGAACAAATTTTAGGTAAACCAGTAATCTTTACTGATGCTGCTGTTACCCCTGTTATCGGAGATTTTTCATACTCACACTTTAACTACGATATCGGTGCGACGTACGAACAAGATAAAGACGTGAAAACAGGTGTTAATTTGTTTGTTGTCACAGCATGGTTTGATCATCAGATTAAATTGGCTTCAGCGTTCCGTTTAGCTACGATAAAAAAAGTGTAGCCCCGGCAGTCGTCGGGAAAGTGACCCCGACTGCAGATGGGGCAACTATCGAACTTGGTTAGGCGGTGTATTCATGATTCTAGATCCTAAAAATGAACAAGATTTAGAAGAAATCAAAGAGGCGATTCGTGAAGATTTTTCTGACGATAATACCGGCATTAAACGATCTGCGACAGCTGCTATTGCATACATCAAAGGAGCTATCGGACAAGGTAAGCCTTCTTTTTATGAAACAGACAACGATTACACAGATCTTTTAAATCTTTCTATCTTGATGCTGACGGATCATTACTATCATGCACGCTCAGCTACCATTGAAACAGCGAATGCAACTGGGGGTTTAAGAGAGTATGACCTAGGGTTCAACTCTCTTATTCTTCAACTCAAAGCGAGTTATAAAGTATTCAAAGAAGGTGAGTCCACTGAAAAGGTCTAGTACAAGAAAATTAAATACAAAAGTTTTCTTTTATCAATATAAACCTTCAAATGGACCTGAACCCGGTAATGATGAGGAAAAAATAATGTATAAAACAAGAGCTGAAATATACGATCCATCAATGAAGGACCTTGAAGTTTTGAATGGATTAGATACTAAGTTGGCTGTCACTCTGGTGATGCGTGATCCGAGAAAAAAGTATACTCCGGACAATAAAGATTTCGCAGAAATAATTGATTATCGATATTCCGGACTCAGATGGAATATCGTGGAAGTACGACATGATTTAGCCTCGAATGAGTTTGTCACACTTTTATTAGCGGTGATAAACGATGAGTAACGTAAAGTTTGAAGGCGTTCAAGAAACAATCCAAGCTTTAGAAAAAAAGTTTGGAGAAAAGAAAACTAAGACATTAACAAAAAAAGCAATCAATGTTGGCGCTGAAAAAGTAGAAAAACAGTTGCAAACGGACATGACCGTTTTTAAAGACAAAGGTTATACGATCGCTGAGGTTGTTCGCAAGAACGCTACGTATAGAGATTACAAGGCAGAAGCTGAAATCGGTTGGAATGGTCCACATCAACGATATAGAATCATTCATTTGAATGAATGGGGATATACACGAAAGGGCAAACAAATTAGACCGAGAGGATTTGGTGTAATAACAAAATCGCTTAAGAATTCCGAGCCGTTGTACTTTGATGCTGTAGGGGAGGAGGTTAAAAAGAGTTTATGAAAGATATGCTTAATATCATTTACGAGGCTCTTTGTTTGAATGAGTATATTCATTCAATGACCTACAACGAGAATACCGAACAATATCGTATTAAATTTTATGAGCAGCCTGAAACCGCCGATAAAACAGGTCCAATGATCACAATTCGTCCTGTAGATACACCTAACGAAGCGTACCACGGAAGTAACAAAGAGCTTTCTGTGGAGCATATGATACAGATTGACGTTGAATCGAAATATAGAACAACATGCAAGCAGATTCAATATGAGATAAAAAAAGAGATGAAAAAACTAGGCTTTGGCCAAATTTCCGGTCAAGGGTTAGATGAATACTTTACTGAAACAAACCGCTTTGTAGACGCGCGTCGTTACGAAGGAAATACAAAAATTTACGATACCGAATATTAGAAATTAAGACACGAAAATAACGTGTCTTTTTTTATTACCCAAAATTAGGAGGAAAATTTTATGACTTTAGTAGGATTCAAAAAAATGACAATTGGGGTCTTTGATAGCACAGGAAAGATTCCAGCAGAAAATTTATTTGTAATTGAAGGTACGCAAGACGAAGGGGCAACTGTATCTGCTGAAATCAGTGGACTATCGAAAGAACCATCAAAAGTTTATGGATCAAATATCGCTTACTATGTCTCTCAAAAAGGAACAGGCGATGTTTCAGCTACATTTGGTTTATTAGATTTACCGACAAAAGTAAATGACCGGATTCTTGGCTACAAAACTGATACAAACAAAATCAGCTTCTTGGGCGAAGATACTGAGCCACCATACTGCGCGATCTTAATGGAATCAGAGGATTTGAACGGCGATACAGCAATGCTTGCAATGTTTAAAGGAAAATTCAGTCGAGAGTCTATCAATCTTAATACCACAACAAATGAAGCTTTTGAACCAGAAGCAGAAGAATATGTTTTCTCGGCTATCGCAAACGATGCGGAAGGCGATGCTAAAGGTCAAACGGTCGCAAAATATATCGGCGACGAAGAAGCTTCTATCACTGCTTTGAAAGAGATGGTATTTCCTACAGCGGGGGAGTAACTAGCTCCGTTGTTGGAGCAATCACTCCCACTATTAATGGGGCGGCAGTTGAATTAAGTTAGGAGGATAACTATGCCAGATACATTTAAAATCTATAAAAAAGATGGAACAAAAGTGACGGAGGGCGAAAGCCCTCTAACTATTACCGGAATTGCAGCTAATACACAAGTTGCTAAAGGAGATTATCAAGCTACGCGTGTGGTCGGAGGTCAAGAATCAGCAAAGGTAGCTATTCCTGCATTTACCACTCTTCCAATTTCAGTTACTGGTGTGACGTTGGATAAAACGACAGCTGAAGTTGAACAAGGCGGAACCTTAAAATTAACTCCTACTGTAACACCAGCAAATGCAACAGACAAAACAGGAAGCTGGAGCAGTTCGAATACAGCTGTAGCTACTGTTACTGGAGGCAACGTTACAGTAAAAACAGACGCTGAAGTTGGCGGAACTACAGAAGTTTCATTTACTACTACGGATGGCGGTAAAGTAGCAAAATGTACTATTACAGTTATTGAAAAAGCAGCGGGCTAGTCTTCGGACTAGCTTTTTTATTTGGAAAATAATGGAGGAATCTAAATGGCAAAAGTAAGAATTGAATTGAAAGAAGAATCAGGAAAGAAAGTCTATGAAAACATAGACACAACAGGTAAAGATTATCGAAAAGCTTTAGAAACAATCAAAAAGCTAAATGAAGATGGAGTAATGATTTGGAATCGTTTAGACATTTATTTGGATTTTGCTGTAGGTATCTTCAGGGATAGCAAATTGACAGCTGAACAAATTCTTGATGGCTTACCATCTGAGAAGGTAATGAGCACATTGGACGACATCCTAGGAGAAGTAATGGGGATTGAAAGTAATCCAGACCCAGACGCAAAAAAGTAACACCCGAAGAAGCAGAAGAAATGTACTTAAACCTATGCAGAGAGTTAGTGAAAGCGGGATGGTCACTATCTGACATAGAAGATAATTCCTTTGAAATGATGATGAAAATTGCGTGCACTTCGCCTAAGAAAGAGAAACAAAAAGAAGTTGATCTTAAAGACTTCTTGAAATCCATGTAGAGAGGAGGTAAACATATGGCAAATGGAAAACCTTTAGGCAATATGATTATCAAACTAGACTTAGACAGTTCAGCCTTTTCAAAAGGTCTAGCCGGAGCTAAAAACGCTGTTAACCATCAAATGAAAGCAATGAAATCACAGATGCAAGTAATGAACTCTTCAGGGAATTCTCTCGGTGCTTTGCAAGCAAAATATAATGGTTTAGGCGGAGTTCTACAAGCAAATGAAAAGCAAGTAGAATTGCTCACTAAGGCTTATAAGGATAGTTTTGACTCTAATGGAAACGCTACTGCTTCGACTGCTAAATACGCTAATCAATTGAATCAAGCAACAGCTAGATCAGCAAGTTACGAATCTCAGATGAAAACAACCGTTGGACAGATTGCTCGGATGAAAGTGGAAACGGAAGGGATTACGGGGAAACTAAAAGCTAATTCTGATGTATTGATTAATTCTGGGAAAAAAATTGAAGCCTTTGGTAAAGGAGTTTCTGGGATAGGATCTGCCCTAACTGTTGGAGTAACAGCTCCAATAGTGGCAGGTGCAACTGCTGTTACTAGTGCAGCTATTTCATGGGAAAGTGCTTTTGCAGGAGTAAAAAAGACAAATGATGAAGTTGTAGATTCGAATGGGAACGTAATTTATTCCTATAGCGACTTAGAGAAAGGTCTGCGTAATCTTGCCACCCAATTACCTGGTAGCCATCAAGAAATAGCAAATGTAGCCGAAGCAGCTGGGCAATTAGGTATAAAGACTGAAAACGTAGTTAGCTTCACTAAAACGATGATAGACATGGGTGAATCGACTAATATGTCGGCTGAAACTGCGGCAACTTCTTTAGCACGATTTGCTAATATTACCCAAATGTCTCAAAAAGACTTTGATAAATTAGGATCAGTCATTGTTGATCTAGGTAACAATTTTGCTACAACCGAATCAGAAATCACTGAAATGGGACTGCGGTTAGCGGGTGCTGGTAAACAGATTGGTATGAGCCAAGGCGAAATTCTAGGATTTGCTACTGCTCTATCCTCTGTTGGTGTCGAAGCTGAAGCAGGTGGGTCTGCCTTTTCGAAGGTCATGATCCAGATGCAACTAGCTGTAGAAAAAGGATTTGGCGCTTTTGATCAGCTGAAACAGATGGCAGAAGAACAAGGTGTTCCGTGGGTTAATTTAGTAAATGCTGTGAGAGACGGTGGAAAATCGTTAAAAGCAGTATCAGAGCAAATGGGATTCACTTCATCTGATTTAAAGAAAATGTATAAAGAAGCGGACAATTCGAAAAGTTCGCTTGAAAATTTTGCGAATGTGGCAGGTGTTACAAGTGAACAATTCCAGAAGTTGTTCAAGAGTGATCCTTCAGAAGCAATCATCAAGTTCATTCAAGGGCTGAAAGATTCAGAAAAACATGGTACTTCAGCAATCAAAGTTCTGGATGACATGGATATAAAAGAAGTTCGACTACGCGACAGTTTATTGAGAGCTGCAAATGCTAGTGACATATTCAAAGGAGCAATTGAAAAAGGAAACGGCGCATGGAAACAAAATACAGCTTTAACAAATGAAGCTAATAAAAGATACGAAACAACTGAATCAAAGCTAAAGATGTTGAAAAACGAAGTGATTGATACAGCAATCGATCTTGGAGGTCCATTTGTAGACGCGTTGCGTGATGGTCTAAATGTATCGAAACCATTGATAAAAAACTTAGGGAATATGGCGAAAGCTTTCTCAGCTATGAGTGATGATCAACAAAGAAACATTATCAAATGGGTTGGATTAGCAGCAGCAGCTGGTCCAGCGCTGAAGCTTTTAGGAACTGGTACTTCAGTAATAGGTAAAGTTACTTCAACTACTGGAAGATTGACGAAAAGCCTTGTTGATTTAGCAGCGAAAGCAGCAGAAAAGAAGGCTATGGATGCCTTTGCATCGTCGGTAACAACAGCTGGTGCTGCAGCTGCAAAGACAGCAGGAGCTGGAGGTATCGGCGGGTTAGTCCCTATGATGGGAAAAACAGCTAGTGCTGCAAGTACTGCTGCGGGCGCCAGCGGAATAGGCGCAATGACAACGTCACTAGGTTTGTTAGGTCCTGCTCTACTTGGTATTGTTGGCGTTGGTGGCGCACTAGCAGTTGGCTATGGAGCATGGAAATTATTTGGTGAAGAAGCTTGGAATTCCTCGCAAAGAGTAAAGCAATGGGGAACAGATGTCGGTGAGGAAATAGATAGTACTCTTGACGGAGTACAGAAGAATATTGAAGGTGCAAATGGTCAATTCGGTCTTCTCAAAGAGGGTTTTACTGTTGATGATGCAAATAATATGGCGGCTAATTTCGCAACCGCTGGAACATCTTTGGAAACATCTTTAACAGGTAGAATAAAGGCATTAGACGATGCACTAAAAGGGCTACCTCAATCAGTTCAGGATGCCATGAAAGAAGTAGCTGAATCAGAAGAAGAAACCTTAGGGCAATCTCTTTCTAAAATAAAAGACAACAATGAAGAAATAAAAAAAATCAGAGAAAGAGCCGCAAATCAGAACAGGGACTTGACTGTTTCAGAACTACAACAGATACAGGATCTAATGAAAGGAACTTCTCAAGCGTATGTGGATACGCTCGATGTTTCTGCTAAAGACAGAAAAAAGATACTATCAGCCATGAATGGTGATGTTGCACAAGCTACAGAAGAAGAAGCGAAGACGTGGTTACAATCTTTAGCGAAACAAAAAGCTGCAACTACCGAAAATTATAGACAAATGCTTGAAGAAAAAAAGGCGGCTTTAAAGGAAAAGGGAGTAAGTAAAGAATTCATTGATGCATTAGAAGATGAAATGAATGATTACATCAAAACTACAAATCAAGGATTCGATAGCCAAATAGCTGCTATAACAAATAAATATCCACAATTGATTAACGAAGTGAGTTTATCAAATGGTCAATTATTTAGCAAAACGGCAGCTGCTATGGACAATACTGGTCAGTATACAAAAGTTTTTCTCGAAAGTAATGAAAAGATTTTAGCCCAAGCGAAGAAAACATCGGATGAAATAGCAGATAATGCCGAAAAAAATGCAGAACAGCTTGGTATGGTAGCTGATGAGGCTACGCATGCTGGATCAACTTGGAATGGATTAGTTTTAGACGAAAAAACAGGAAAAGTAAAAACTAACGTACAAGAAGTAGTGAATGAAGCAACGAATGATTTCACTAAATGGAATGAACTGAAACCTGTTGTTCATGATGCGAAACTAACAACGAACGCAAAAGATGTCATTTCCATAGCGGCAGTACAAAACGGTTATTGGGATGATATGGAATGGAAAGAAAAAGAAGCATTATTAGAAGATGAGTGTTCTAAAAATGTATACAAGGCTTTAGAAAATGCTGGTAAATGGAATGAGTTAGATATTCCTTCTAAAGAAGCAATCCTAACTTCAAATACTCCTGAAGTTATGGGTGAAACTCTCATGAATTTGGGATTATGGGATACTTACAAACTTCAAGTGAAAGATTTAGATTTGAATGCGTATAAAGTATACGATGCTATCGATGGATCAGAAGAAAAATTAAATAGTTGGGCTCAATTAGATAACCCCACAAAAGAATTGTTATTAGATAACTCAGATTTTTCTACAAAACTTTTTAATTCCGAAGAAATGTTTAAACGTTGGAATCAGTTATCATCTAATGCAAAGTTTCTTTCAGCTAATAATACTAAATTTACAGAGGTTCTTTTATCATCTGACAGAATGTGGGATCAATGGGTAAACCTTCCTGATAATGAGAAAAGATTACTTGCAGATAACGAAGATTTAGCTACCACTGTTTTATCTTCAGAAGAAATATACGGAAGATGGACTCAATTACCAGATAATCAAAAATATATGTTAGCTGACAATACTGACTTAGCAAACAAAATATTCGCTTCAGAAGAATCATGGAATGCATGGAAAGCAATTCCAGACACAGTTAAAAACTTGCTTGGTAATAATATTGATTTACTGGCTAAAGTGAAAGACGGGACTGTAAGTGTAGAAGAATATAACAAAGTTATGCCACTTCTTAAAACTCTATATGGAGATAACGTTAATTTAAAAGAGGCAGTCAGTGGGGCTAAAAGCTCTATAGAGAATTACAACAAAAATATTTTTCCTAATGATAAAACTGCAGTAGGACACGATGAGGCTTCACAAGCTGCTAAAGATGCATTTGAAGCGTTCAACATCTTCCAAACAAAAATACCAGATAAAATTACTAAAACTGTATCAGCTGACTTTATAGGTCCTATGCCTAATGCTAAAGGAACGAACTTCCATCCTGGTGGAGCAGCTATGGTAAACGATCAAAAAGGACCTACTTATGAAGAGCTTATAACCTTGCCGAGCGGAGAAGCTTTTATACCTAAAGGACGTAATGTCGTTTTAGACTTACCAAGAGGTTCGAAAGTACTGAACGCCACTAAAACTAAACGTCTAGTGCCTAAATATGCTGATGGTATAGGAAACATAACGACGGTTTCATCTACGCTAAACTTAGATGCTTTAATTTTAGCTATTAACGAGCTAACGACGGTATTGAGAACTCAATTGACGGCAGGAACGACTGATGCTAAAGATACTAAACTATCAGATGAAACAAAAGTTGCCGATCCGATTATTCCGGACAGTCTTTCAGAAAAATCAGATCAGTATCTAGGAATTGGAGCTCAATGGTTAACTAATCTAATGAATGGTTGGAACTCAGCGGTTCCTCAATATATGAATAGTGAAATGATTTTTATTACAAACTATCTCAATGCGCTAAAACTTCAAAACAATCCTAATTATACGCAAGGAGCAACATGGAATAAGAACTTACTGAATGGATGGAATAGTTTAACTGGGACCTTTATTGCTACAATCAATTCATTTTGTAATCAAGCAATGGTCACGCTTAGAAACTACAACACTCCTATGTACAACAATGGCCGAACGTGGCAGCAAAATAATCTTAATGGTTGGAATTCATTGTATGGATCATTCATAGCCCGTGTAAATCAGCTTGGTAACGATTCGATTAACAACCTTCGTTCTAAAAGTGGTGGTTTTTACAATGCAGGGACATTCTTGTTGCAATCTTTAATAAACGGAATGAATTCGTTAGGTAATTCTCTTTCTACAACAATGAACAATGTCGCTAATACAATGGTTGGTGGTATGGGCAAAGGGGTTAATGGCGTCATATCGGGAGTTAACTATGTGCTTAAGGAAGTCGAGTCAAGTAAGAATATCGGAAACTGGCCAATTCCACAATACGCTAAGGGAACTGATAGACATCCTGGTGGACTTGCTATGATTAATGATCAAAAAGGCCTAGTTCACGAAGAATATGTTCAGATGCCAGATGGACGTGGTTTTATTGCCAAAGGTAGAGACCTTCTTGTTAATTTGCCTAAAGGTGCTCAGGTCTTAAATGCTTCTTTAACAAAGAAATTAAAGGAACGTTTAAATATTCCACACTACGAAAAAGGTATTGGCAATTTAGATATTGCTGATTTGTTAGATGATGAAAAAAGAATGTTAGAATTCTTAACTAACAAAGTTGATTTTTCAGGCATTAATGAACCATGGCTTGATATGACTAAATCAGGAACGTCATTAATGTCCAAAGCTGCAAATACAATGCTTCAATCAAAATTAAGTGAATTCTTCACTCATGGCAATTTTGATGGTGCAGTAAATGCCAATGGTGTTTATCAATATTTAGTTGATGTGGCACAGAAAGTAATGGGTAAGTTCCCCGGACTTACAGTAACTTCTGGATATCGAGCAGGAGATGCCTACTATCACGGAAAACGGCAAGCTATCGACTTGGCTTATCCAGGTATTTCTGGAGATCCGAGATATACAGCAGCAGCAAATTACGCTTTTGAAAAATTCCCTTCAAAAATTGCGTATGTCATTACGAATGGACGTGTACGTGACCGCATGGGATTATCTGGAACAGGGTCAAGCGGACAATGGACGAATTGGCCAGATGGCGATCACTTCGATCATATTCATTTAAACGGTTCGATGGGGTCTGGCGATATATTCAATGGAGGAGTTGGAGGAAGTGGTGTTGCACGCTGGCGTTCTTATGTGTCTAAAGCATTGAAAATGAATGGATTACCAACTACAGCAGCTTATATAAATGCCTGGATGTCCCAAATCCAAACGGAATCTGGTGGTAATGAGAAAGCAATCGGTGGCAATGATGGGCTCGCTGAAGGCAATGCAACAGGATTACTTCAAACGAAACCCGGAACTTTTGCGGCTAACGCTTTTCCTGGTCACGGAAATATTATGAACGGATTTGATAACATGTTAGCAGCAATCAATTATGCTAAGAAACGTTACGGAGTTGCAGGTATGTTGCAAGTTATCGGAAAAGGACATGGATATGCCAATGGCGGATTGATTACCAAAGACGGACTATATCGAGCAGGAGAAGGAAATAAACCAGAAATGGTTATTCCATTGACAAGAAAAACAAGAGCTATTGAATTGATGGGTCAAGCATTAGCTTTTCTTTCTGGCGATGACAAGAAACGCTCCAACACTACAAATACAGCTGATAATTCAGCAGAGCTTGTAACTTTGATTAAACAGCAACAAAAACAGCATAATGAGTTAATGATGATTCTTAGAGCAATTCTTGGAAAAGATTTAAGTCTCAAGTCTTCTGACATTGGGCAAGCTGCTAATCATTATATGGGCTCTGATTTGAATAAACTTCGATATACGAATGGAGGTGTTTGATAATTGTTTTACAAATTACAGTTCAATCAAAATGGGAAGTTGTTTGATCCGCAAAGAAAAGAAAAAATTGTATGTAAAGAAATCAAACGTCAAGCACCAGTGTATGAAGTGAATTACGAAGATTTTGAAGGGACGAACGGTAGCAGAGAAGCTAATGCTAGTTTTCGTCCTTTTGAATTAGTGCTGACTTTTGATATCTTTTACAAAAATAAGCATGATAAAGAACTGCTATTAACAGAGTTCTATGAGCTAATTTTTGTTGGTTATCAATATTACATTTCCTATGATTTAAGTCCAGGGAAAAGATTTAAAGTAAATCCAACAAATTTTGAAATTACTGAGGAAGAGAACGATTATTCTACGATAGAAATAACCTTTAATATTCCATCAGGGAGCGCTGAATCCATCGCAACTACTTTAACGGATTTCAATCTAGAGGAAGAATGGCAGTTCTCGCAAGGGCTAGTGGCGGAAGATTACAAGTACACGCATCAGACTAGTCACTTCATTATTTACAATGCCGGAAGCTTCGAAATTGATCCACGTGAACATTATCTACGGATCACATTAGAAGGAGAATCAGAAGGAAATGTGACGATTTTCAATAAAACAACTGGCGATCGTTTTATTTACTATCCATCACTTTCTACGAATCTCGGACAGACATTAGTCTTGGATGGCGTGATTCCAAAATTGAACGGTGTAAGATGTGGAATCAATACGAATCACGGTCTGATCAATTTGGTTGAGGGTGTCAATGAAATCGAGATCCAAAATATTACTCGCGTGAAATCTTCATGGGATTTCCGATTCTTGTATAAGTAGGTGATTGAGTGAATGATTTAATTATTCGAAATTATGAACAAACCAAAGAAGAAATCCTTGTCGGTTATGACAAGGGTTCTTTTTATGAAAACTGGCAACAAAATGAAACGTGGGAGATTGGCTTTACCGTTACCAGCAATTCGTTGAATCAGGAAGTATTTGATTTAGTCGAATACGAGTCTTCTGTTTTCTACAACGGACAGGAATTTGTGATCAAAGAAATGACTCGCAAAGCACTTGGACAGTTGTTGACGAAACAAGTGGTTGCGACACATATCTATTACACCGTTCAAGATGGTTATCAGTACGATACAGTAACTGGTGCGAGATCTATTAGTCAGTTGCTCACGCATGTATTTAGTGCAGGTAGTCGTGGTTTTTCATGGGGAGTCATTGATCCAAACAAGAAATTCCTTACAGTCGAACAAGAAAACTTCGGTAATGCGAATTACTTGAAGTTGATCAATGAGATTCTGTCTGACTATAATGCAGTCGTGATTCCGAATAATAAACATCTAACTTTCTATCCTGCCAGTGAGTACGGCCAGCAGACGGAAGAACAGATTCGCTATAAATACAATACAGATGAAGTGTCGTTTGATATTGATACGTATTCCTTGAAGACGCAGATCAAAGGCTATGGAAAATTGAAGGATGGTGCAAATACTGAGAGTCCTAAAGATAGTGACTATATATTTACTCCCATCACTTACACAAGCCCTGAATCACAGAAGTGGGGAATCAGGATACAAGATCCTGTTAAAGACGAACGGTATACCGTATCAGGGAACATGCTCGAGCGGTTAAAGACAGACTTGCAAGACTATCCAAGTATTTCGGGATCCGTAACCTTGAAATGGAAAATCAGTCCCAACAAAGGCGATCACGTCCCATTCATTTATGAACCTTTGAATATTAATACGTACATTCAAGTGGTAGGAATCAAGACGTATCCAGCGATACCAAATAAGCCACCAGAAATCACATTGAGCAACACAAAGAAAACAATGACATCGATACTCGCTGAGATGGCAAAGAAAGGAGTGATTTGATGGGGTTATTAAAATTAATCAGTAACCGTATCTCTACGGAATGGAAAGAGAAATTTAATAAAAACATTGACTACCTTAATGATCTTGAAAAGAAACTATCTGACCAAGACAAATCAACGAACAGTCGTATTGATAATCTCGTAATCAACTCGGGCGGGGATTCGCCAAACGAAGTAGTGGATGCACGGGTAAACAATAGAGGAGAAACCTTTCCTACGTTACACGGCAGATTGGTAGAACATGAAAAACTGACAGATGAACAAATTAGCGAATTAATTACAAATGCCGCTAGTCAAAAAGCACAAGTGGAGCAATTAAACAAAGCAGTCCAACAAATTATTGGTGGATATAATGAACCAATTAATATCTATGTTTCAAAAAATGGTAGTGATAAAATCGGCGAAGGTACAGAAGAAAAGCCATATGCTACTATTCAAACAGCTGTGAATACCATTCCGTTGATAACTGCTGCTCCGATCACTATTTGGATTGATGATGGTGCTTATTTGGAAGACGTGGTAATTAATGGGCTGTCTTATCGTTCCTTAATGATTAAACCAATAAATGATATAAGTAGTATAAACCCCTTAACTTCAGATTTGCCAGTAAAATTAAGGAGTTTAGCGACAACAACGTGTGTAGGTTACACACAGATTTCTGGTATTCAAATAGTTGATACTGTAAACGCTCCGATAGATCCAAGTGGTAACCGATACGGAATCATGAACGAGCAATCTGGCTATATGGCGATAAATAAATGTAAATTTTCTGAGAATACAAAATCTTTGGGATACAATGCCATTTATGTTGGTGGCGTATCGAAATTAAACATGTATGGTAATACTACATTTATTAATCAAGATGTCGCTTTGCGTGTAAGGCTTATGTCAGAAGCATTAGCAGGTCTAACTGGTTCAGGAAATAACATCGGTATTAAATGTGAAGATGCTACAGTTAGAGGTACGGCTTCCACAGCATTTGCAACTACACCAACAAGCATCAGTGGCAATGGACTAATTATATCCAAAGGACAGGTGTTGAACTAATGGTTTATAAAATAAATGAATCGATCATTGTGATTCAAGCAGAAGCAACTAAGCCTAATGATACGAATGTTGTTTTTTGGTCGCATGATCGAGGAACAGCTAAGCTTCGAATGAAGTTAGTTCGGAAAAACGGCATCCCTCAAAGCTTACCCGAAGGGACAACTGTTCCGATTCGCTTGATGTTCAAATCTGCAACGGCAGAAGGTGGTTATGGTAAACATGACTATCTAGCTACGGTAGAAGATCCTGTGAATGGGATTGTTTCTATTGTGTTAGAGGATAACATACTGGGATACGTGGGCACCGTAGAAGGTAGCGTATATATTGATTTTCCAGACGACCGCTCGTTAGATACAGCTGGTCGTTTTACTTTTGACATCAAACGCAGTCCAATTGATGATAGTACGCCAGAATTGGAAGATTATTATTTCAATGGTTTTAGTCAGACCATCGATAAAATCGAAAAAATTCTAGCTGATGGGAAGCAAGAGATTGAACAGAAAATTGCGGAATCTGAAACGCAGATTGAGGCGAAATTAAAAGACACAAACGACAAAATCAAGAAAGCCAATCAAGATGTCGCAACTCTCAATACTAATATTGATAAGGCAAATGATCGTATTGATCAAACCAATCAGCAAATCGGCGATCTCGGCAAGCTGAAGAAGATGTACAGTAACAGCATCGACTTTGGGGACTATGATTATTCGGGGAATCCGAATGTTATGACTAAGCCTTATATTGCTGAAAATATAACGGGAGGTACGACAGGATTAGTTGTAACCTCAATTGATGATGGAGCAAGAATAGAAAAAACACGGGTTGATGTACCAGGAGGGTTTGAATTACCATTGGGTAATCTTTTGAATAATACAGATTATATAATTTCATATGATGTACTTGTGGAAAATGGATATACAGGAGATTTAAAAACATGCAACATTGCATTAGAAGGACAGTTTGATGGAAAGCGTAATTATATTGCTGTTTTTTATATGAATAGTGTAACTTCAACAGATGTATGGCAAAAGGTTTATGTAAAATTCAATAGTGGTGCCAACATGGAAAAATTAAGTGGTTTTATGTTTAGAGTATTTTTATCTCAAAGTGTTCAAGTAGCATTAAAAATAAAAAATGTGAAAATTGAACGTGGCTCAACAGCCACCCCATACCAGCCAAATCTACTAGATGCACCGTATTATTTGAGTAAGGTGGCTTTGGGTGAAAATATAATTACATCAAAAAGTTACGATAATTCTAATTACTTAATTGGTTCATTTGATATTAATAAAACAATTAATAATGGTGATAAATTAACTTTTACAATACAAGGAACAAAACCAGCTAACAAGCAATTTGGTATGTATATTCAAACAACCACAGGTGCAGCAACCGAGTTTCAAGGACATCTTACACCAGTTGAAGGCTTAACAGACGTGTGGTCATGGTCTAGCGGTGCTAAAATATCTAAACCAATAGGAAGTGGGGCAAAGGTGGTAATTTATCAACTCCCCCCAGAAAGTCAAGTTCCTAACGGTAAATGTACTATTTCATGGGCAAAACTAGAAAAAGGCGACACCCGAACCCCGAATATTAGTCAGTTTAAATACTTCGGTGAAGGATTGAAAGACAGCAACAATCCGAACGACTACAGCTGGGACATCACGCCTGAATATGCTGAAAAAGGCTTGAATGATTCGGTGAGCTTAACTGAGCCTGAGACTATTTTAGGGCTTAAGAACTTCGCAGAAGGTT
>OBHX01000988.1_pt1 | contig 25636 bp, 19 predicted proteins | sample 1519331 | NCBI WGS metagenome assembly OBHX01 (sample SAMEA2602897, study PRJEB22501) | metagenome
TATCTCCTCTTTTAGCCTTTTGAGGATAAGGACGAACTTCTCGCCCTCTGTGGTTGATTATCCTTACGCAACATGCCGAATCCTTTTTCCAGATTTCCATCCCACTTCTCACCCTTCATCTTTCGATCCATCAGGCTACTAATATGATAGCTGTGACTTTCATCTTCCAGGTACATGCCCCATAAATTTACTACCTACAGATACTCTGCAGTGCAAACTACTTTGCAAATCTGTAACTGATTATTAAATTGTTCATCCCAAGTTTTTCTTGGAATGTCCATATATTACATTAGTTTCTATAATGCCGAAAGTGACAATCACGGGTCTTTTTTATCAAAACAGGTACTATTGTGGTCTTTTTTATCTTCGCCTGACAATTTATTCCAAATATGCTTGGGCAATGGTCTTGTTGGTTCCTTAAATTTTTCCAAATACATCTCAAAGATATCAGTGTTAATCAACGCTGAATTTCCAACCTTATACACTGCCCCTGCTTCAGAAGCCAAAACCATAATCCTTGATTTACTTATGCCATAAATAATGGCTCCCTCAGTAGCATTTACATATTTTTTCATAATGTCTTTTGTATCTGAATAGAACTTATATGAGTTACTCATTCACTTCACCTTCTTCCTGCCCATATAACGGCTCTTTCAAAGGTCTTGCAGGTTGTCTGAATTGCTCCATATAATTATCAAATATTTCCAAATTGATTAACACAGTCCCCCCTGTTCCCTCATTTATTTTATATGTTGCACCTGCTGCTCTAGCCAACTCGATAAATCTATGTCTGCCAATACTGTATATAATTGAAGCTTCTCCAATTCTCGCAAACTTTTTAATTATCTGTTTATTTGTTCCAGGCACTTTGTATATGTGTTTCATAAACTCATCAAACCTTTCCTTTTTTACTAAATGAATATGGGTAAGCTTGTATAAAGAACCTGCTGCCTTAGCAATATATTCAGTTTCTTCAACACTTAATCCATATTCCCGAGCCACCTCTTCAACCCTTATGTATCTTTTTATTACCTCTGCACCATGAAGGTAAGCCCTAACATCCGGCTGTAATTGTGTTACCATCCTTTTCACCTACTTATAAAATTCATCATCAACTATATGGAATGTCTCAAGGTACTCATCAAATATTTTTAAATTCACAAGTACTAACTGACCTAACTTATAGATTGCTTTGGCATCCTTAGCCATTTGCATAAACTTTGATACGCCCATATGATACATTTCTGCTCCTTCGCTATATCTTACAAACTTTGTATTACCATTCTTCTTAAATTCCTGATATGCCTTTGTGTGTTCCATGCTATTCTCCTTTCGGTATTTCAATTGTTCCTATAACGCAAAAAGAGGACATCTTCTAAATTTCTTTAGAAAATGTCCTCTAAGTAATACAATCTTTAATTTTTCAGACTAAGCAATCTGTACTAACCTGTACTAATCTTTTTTTGACTATGCCAAAAATTGGTCAAATCTTGGTCAAAACCACTTGACCAACTATATATTTTAGTACATCCAAGTGCTGAAACCCTTGATTTTCCTGCATTCTTACTTATCAATAGACTTCATTGTCGGGAACAACAGCACATCACGAATCGCTGCGCTGTCCGTAAGCAACATACACATACGGTCAATACCAAAACCGATTCCTCCGGTTGGCGGCATGCCGATTTCAAGTGCATTCAAGAAATCTTCGTCTGTTGTATTTGCTTCCTCATCACCAAGTGCAAGAAGTTCTTCCTGTGCTTTGAAACGCTCGCGCTGGTCAATCGGATCATTTAACTCGGAGTACGCATTTGCCATCTCCCAGCCATTCATGAAGAACTCAAAACGCTCTACATAATCCGGATTATCCGGCTTTTTCTTTGTCAATGGAGAAATCTCAATCGGATGATCCATGATAAAGGTTGGCTGAACCAAGTGCTCCTCAACAAACTCTTCGAAGAAGAGATTCAAAATATCACCTTTTTTATGATGTGGCTCAAATTCAATGCCTTTTTCTTTAGCAATTGCCTGTGCCTCTTCCAATGTGGAAATCTCGTTGAAATCAACGTCTGCGTATTTCTTAACGGCATCCACCATCGTCAAGCGCTCAAACGGCTTGCCAAGGTCCATCTCAATTCCGTTATAAGTAATCTTTGTTGTGCCCAGAACTTCCTGTGCCACATAGCGGTACAGATTTTCTGTCAAATCCATCATGCCGTGGTAATCGGTGTATGCCTGATACAATTCCATCAAAGTAAATTCCGGGTTATGTCTGGTGTCAAGTCCCTCGTTACGGAACACACGACCAATCTCATAAACCTTTTCCATTCCGCCGACAATCAGGCGTTTCAAATATAATTCAAGGGAAATGCGGAGTTTAAAATCCTCATCAAGTGCATTAAAATGTGTCTCAAATGGACGTGCTGCTGCACCGCCGGCATTAGCCACAAGCATAGGGGTCTCCACTTCCATAAATCCTTTGCCATCAAGATATTTACGAATGGTGCTGATGATACGGGAACGTTTAATAAACGTATCCTTTACTTCCGCATTCATAATCAAATCCACATAACGCTGACGATAACGTACATCTGTATCAGTCAAACCATGGAATTTCTCAGGAAGAATCTGCAGACTCTTTGACAGCAATGTAACATTCGATGCATGAATCGAAATTTCACCGGTTTTTGTCTTGAACACTTCACCGGTAATGCAAAGAAGGTCACCCACATCGTATTTTTTGAAATCCTTATAGGAATCTTCGCCGATGTTATCTCTTGCCACATAAGCCTGGATATCACCCTCTAAATCTCTCGTATTACAAAAAGAAGCTTTTCCCATGACACGCTTAAACATCATACGTCCTGCAATTGTCACAGTCTTTCCTTCTAATTCATCATAGTTATTTTTAATCTCCATGGAGTGATGGGTTACATCACATTTTGTGATTTTGAAAGGATCTTTTCCCGCCTCCTGAAGATTCTGCAATTTCTCTCTTCTAACTTTTAACAACTGATTAATATCTTCTGCCACTTTTTAATCCTCACTTCTCTATTTCTTCTAGTTCTTACGGAAATCCAAAATTTCGTACTTAATGATACCAGCAGGTGTCTCTACCTCTACTGTCTCACCTTTCTGTGCGCCAATCAAAGCTTTACCAACCGGTGACTCATTTGAAATTTTACCTTTCAAACTATCTGCCTCAGTGGAACCCACAATTTTATATTCCATTTCTTCATTAAATTCCAAATCTTTGATGGTTACTGTACAGCCAACATTGATTACGCTCGAATCGCCGTCATTGTCATCAACAACCTCTGCATTTTTCAAAATTTTATCAATCTCTTCAATACGAAGCTCGATGTCGCGCTGTTCTTCTTTCGCTGCATCATATTCTGCGTTCTCGGACAAGTCACCCTGCTCACGTGCTTCTTTGATTTTCTGAGCAACCTCACGCCGACGATTTACCTTCAATTCATGAAGTTCGTCCTCTAACGCTTTCAAACCTTCATACGTCAAAATGTTTTTCTTTGTTTCAGCCATGGTCTTACCTCCTACGAATTTAACATCATTTAATTATAGCGTAACACCGCCGGCTTGTCAATTACTGCAAAAACGCTTTTTTCTCTGCATCTGAGTCTGACTGGTCATTATTTTCGCGCACAACAATTTTTTGATATTTTTCCGCAACGTTTGTTACTGTATTTTTCTGCATCGCACTCCAATTTGCATCCGAGACAGAAGATATCGTGTCACCATATCCCGCTTTCACAGCTCCGTTAACGGTAGCTGAATCACGCATCACAACACGAATCGGATAATACTTACAATCCTCAAATACATTTCCAGTCACCGTTGGATTTACCACACCTCGCAAAAGAAGTGTCACGTATTTTATTTGATTTCCATTTGCATTTAACACTCCATCTTCTAATGCCTGAAGCCGTAAAAATGAATTTCCTGAAATCACGGTATCTTTCCAATTTAATGCACGAATTGCTGCATTATAGGTACCGTCAAATGTATTATTTAAAATTCTAACATTTTCATGATAAAGCTGTGTCTGGCCGTTCGCAGAATACGTATGACTACCAATCGCAGTTCCAATATTTTTAAAGGTAGTGTTCTGTATTAAAATATTTTTGCAAATTGTCTTATCATGAGCCGACCAATCATAATTAAATCCGTCAGTATTCAAATCGGTGCCATCCACATTGATGCATTCCTTGTAACTTTTTTTATCCAACACCTTGAATCCTTCAAATGTACACTTTTCAATCGTTACATCGCAAGAAGAATTTAATTCCATAAAATGCGAACCATATTCGTTTTGAAATGTAATGCCCTCGATTGTTATATTTCTTGCATGCCCCATAACAAGTGCCATACAGTTTTTCACATTCGCACAATTCATGCGAACCATTCCCGTTCCTATAATTTTCACATCATGTGAACCATTGTAACCGGAAATTGTCTTAACCGTACCATCTTTTGATGGCGGCACAATGGTAAAAATAGATTTGGCATAACAAATATCGGTTGCTGTCGTTCCTTTTTTCGTAAATGTCACCCCATTTTCCATCCGTATCGTCACATTGGATGGAATACAGATATTATTAGTCACCTCATAATTGCCGGCCTTGACAGTAATCGTTCCACCACCGGCATACTCAAGCTGTTCCATATAAGACATAAGTGTATAATACACTTTCCGCTTTGTATAATCAGAGGCATCCGTGTATTTTTCCTGATACGGTTCTGTAGCTGTCGTAATCGTAAAATTTTTTTCCGTTCTATTGCGAAAATAAAGAATTCTCGCCGTTTCATTTGGCACATAATAATGGCTCAAATCATCTACTTTTGTAGCCGCTATTTTATTCGCCGCAGTTACTCCTATCACAGACATAACGGAAGGAAATTTTTTCCCTTTCCCACTATTTTTTGCTCTATCAAATTTCACAGCATAAGAACACCCGCTAATTTGATTTGCAGTAAAGGATGGTTCTTCTACTCCAAACCCAAGCATTCCCGCACTGGCACGTTTCTCCGCCCCATTTCTTTTCACTACATTCTTTTTTATTGTCGGCTTCTTCCACAAGACAGCATATATCGGAGCCTTTTTGGTATTTGTAAATGTGTTTGCTGCAATGGTAATGCTTTTCTGATAATATTCTTTTGTTTGCTTATTTTTTTCTAATACAACCGATTTCGTCGTACCAATGCCAACATCCGCCCCCAGAAATTGATTGTTCTCAATCTTTACTTTTTTGTTCACAGTATTGTCTTTTTTGTACCATTTACCAGAAAAATCCGATGTTGTCTGATTGCTTGTTTCAAGCCTTACAGCCATTCGATTTTTCAAACCGGACACATCTTTTTTTCGTTCAAAGACACATTGCCGGACAGAAATATTTTTAGAACCTTCAATCCAAATATAACTGCCGCCCTTTTTGTTTCGAAATCTCACACCACTCACAGTAATACCGGATGCATGACCAACAAAAACCGCCGTTGCTCCATTCACATTTCCCATATCAAAAATCACTTTCCCATTTCCCTGAATGGATGCATTTTTTGATGCCGCATATTTTCCTGTATTTTGTTTTCCCGATGCCTTTTCCTCTGAAATCATTTGGAACAAAAATTTAGTTGATTTTACTTTCTTTGTTCCTGTTGCTTTTGTTTTTTTGATTTTAACACCATTTGCACAGACAATTTTAACATTAGACGGTACATAAATTGTACCTGGAATTTTATATGTTCCTTTTTTTAATTTCAGCGTTCCGCCTGTTGTCGATAAACGCCTCATATAGGAGTTTATCATATAATACTGTTTTGTTTTTTTATTATAATACGGTTTCTGCCGATAAGATGAACTACATGGTATCGTTTTGGGACTCACCGTAAATGTTCTTTTTTTTGCCTCTGCTCGATTGCTCTGCATCATTATATCTGTCATAACAAATAATACAAATGCTATCATCCATAATTTCCATTTTCTTTTCATTTTCTCTCGTCCTTTCAGTTAATCCTTGATAGCCCCTAATATATCAAAATAATGTGTCACTTTTTCACTTTTTTATTGTTTCCCCTTTTTTTTGAATCATACTTTTTATGCAAAAAGGAGACCATCTGTTGAGATGGTCCCCTTTTTCAAAAATTTTCGATAAACAGAAAATTTCAAGTTCTTATTTGTAAAGCTCAACAAGCTTCTGCAAATGCTCGAAACGAGCTTTTGCAGCTTCTTCGGACTCTTTGAAGAGTCTTTCTGCACGCTCTGGGAATGGCTTGATCAGACGAGTATAACGAGCCTCGTTGTTCAAGAAGTCCTGATAAGAACCGTCTCCCTCTTTGGATGTCAGAGTGAATGGATTCTTTCCTTCTGCTTTCAACTCAGGGTTGAAGGAGAACAGATTCCAGTATCCAGCCTTAACAGCTTTCTTCATCTCATCCTGGCAGTGGTTCATACCACCCTTAGCGATACCGTGGAGCTCACATGGAGCATAACCGATAATCAGGGATGGTCCGTTATAAGCTTCTGCCTCAGCAATTGCTTTTACAGCCTGAGCAGGATTAGCACCAAGTGCAATCTGTGCTACATATACATAGCCATAGCTCATAGCGATTTCAGCAAGGCTCTTCTTGCCAATCTCTTTACCAGCAGCAGCAAACTGACAAACTTCACCGATATTAGAAGCTTTCGATGCCTGACCACCAGTATTGGAGTACATCTCTGTATCGAATACCATTACGTTTACGTTCTCACCGGATGCAAGTACATGATCCAGACCACCAAATCCGATATCATATGCCCAACCGTCACCACCGAAGATCCATACGGACTTCTTAGCAAGGTAATCTTTCTTAGCAAGAACTTCTTTGGATTTCTCACATCCTGCATTTGCAGCTTTTTCAAGTTCAGCAATCAATGCTTCTGCAGCAGGTGAGTTCTCTCTTGTATTATCTTTTGTCTCAATGAATTTAGCAGCAGCAGCTTTAAATTCAGCCGATGCTTTATCGGAAGCAGCAATCTCTTCTACCAATTCAATTGCCTGGTCACGAAGATATTTCTGTCCAATGTGCATTCCAAGACCATGCTCTGCGTTATCCTCGAACAGGGAGTTAGACCAAGCCGGTCCCTTCTTGGAATCTTTGTTTACTGTATATGGTGATGTTGCTGCCGGGTTACCCCAGATAGAAGAACATCCTGTTGCATTTGAAATGTACATATGCTCACCAAAGAGCTGTGTAACAAGTCTTGCATAAGATGTCTCAGCACATCCTGCACAACTTCCGGAGAACTCGAGAAGTGGCTGGTTGAACTGGCTTCCCTTTGGAGTTGTATCAGCAAATCCGCTGTCTTTCTTACCAACGTTAGCTACCAAGTAATCAAATACCGGCTGCTCGTCTGCCTGAGATTCCTGAGGTACCATCTTGATAGCTTCATCAGCAGCTTTCGGACATACGGTAATACACTCGCCGCATCCCATACAATCCAGAGGAGATACGCTCATTGCAAATTTGTATTCGCCGGCTTTTGGCTTTGTATCAGCAAGTTTGATGTTTGAAGGTGCTGCTTTCACCTCATCCTCAGAAAGGAGGAATGGACGAATTGTAGCATGAGAACATACAAATGCACAGTTGTTACACTGGATACATGTATCCGGATTCCATACAGGAACCATAACGGCTGTACCACGTTTCTCATATGCGGAAGCACCAGTTTCGAACTGACCATCCGGGTTACCTGCGAATGCAGATACTGGAAGGCTGTCACCATCCATCTTAGAAATTGGCTCAAGAAGGTCATTTACCATCTTAACAACTTCCGGACGTCCGGTCTTCTCTTTTGCAGGAGCATCTGCTTCCGGATTCTTCCATGATTCAGGTACTTCTACTTTATGAATTGCGTCAACACCACAATCGATTGCTTTGTAGTTCATTTCTACGACAGCATCACCTTTTTTGGAGTAAGATTTCTTAGCTGCTTCTTTCATGAACTTAATCGCATCATCAATTGGCATTACATCAGCAAGTTTGAAGAATGCAGACTGCAAAATTGTGTTAGTACGTTTACCCATACCAATTTCAATTGCTTTATCAATCGCGTTGATTGTGTAAAGCTCAATGTTGTTGTCTGCAATATATTTCTTAGCTTCAGCGTTCAAGTGATGTCCGAGTTCTTCATCAGACCACTGGCAGTTAATCATGAATACACCGCCCGGTTTTACATCCTGAGCCATCTTCATACCCTGTGTTACATAAGCCGGGTTATGACATGCTACGAAGTCAGCCTGGTTGATGTAGTAAGGACTCTTAATCGGATTATCACCAAAACGAAGATGGGAAATTGTTACACCACCTGTTTTCTTTGAGTCATACTGGAAGTATGCCTGGATAAATTTATCTGTGTGGTCACCAATAATCTTTGTTGAGTTTTTGTTAGCACCTACAGTACCATCTCCACCAAGTCCCCAGAACTTGCACTCTTTTGTTCCCAGTGCAGAAGTAATTGGAGCCGGTTTCACTTCCGGAAGACTCAAGTTTGTTACGTCATCCACAATACCGATTGTGAAACGAGGTTTTGGATCGTCTTTCTCCAGTTCTTTGTATACAGCGAATACGGATGATGGTGGTGTATCTTTGGAACCAAGACCATAACGTCCGCCGGTAAGAATGATATCATTCAAACCTGCCTCACGAAGAGTAGCTGCAACATCCAGATACAACGGATCACCAAGAGCACCAGGCTCTTTTGTACGGTCAAGTACAGCAATCTTCTTAGCAGTCTTAGGAATTACCTTAAGAATTGCTTCCGGAGACCATGGACGATACAAACGAACTTTTACAAGACCAACTTTCTCGCCCTTTGCTGTCAAGTAATCAATTACTTCTTCTGCTACGTCACAGATGGATCCCATAGCGATGATTACGCGGTCAGCATCCGGTGCACCGTAGTAGTTAAACAGACCGTAATCGGTTCCGAGTTTTTCATTTACTTTGTTCATGTACTTCTCTACAACAGCAGGAAGTGCATCATAAGCCTTATTACATGCTTCACGATGCTGGAAGAATACGTCTCCATTCTCGTGAGAACCACGTGCAGTTGGGTGCTCCGGATTCAATGCATGTTTACGGAATGCTTCAACAGCATCCATTGGGCACATTTCTTTCAAATCTTCGTAATCCCATTTCTCAATCTTCTGAATCTCATGGGAAGTACGGAAACCATCAAAGAAGTTAATGAAAGGAACTTTTCCTTCCAAAGCCGCCAAATGAGCAACCGGACTCAAGTCCATAACTTCCTGTGGGTTTGTCTCAGCAAGCATAGCGAAACCAGTCTGACGACAAGCATATACATCACTATGATCACCAAAAATATTCAAAGCATGTGTAGACACCGTACGTGCGGATACGTGGAATACACTTGGCAACATCTCACCAGCGATTTTATACATATTCGGGATCATAAGAAGAAGACCCTGAGAAGCCGTAAATGTCGTTGTCAAAGCTCCTGTTGCAAGAGAACCGTGTACAGTACCAGCGGCGCCGGCCTCAGATTCCATCTCAACAACTTTTACTTTGCTGCCAAAAATGTTCTTCTGTCCTGCTGCTGACCACTGATCAACGGAGTCAGCCATTGGGCTCGAAGGTGTAATAGGATAGATACCAGCTACTTCTGTATAGGCATATGCCACGTGTGCTGCTGCGGTATTACCATCCATGGATTGTTTTGCTCTAGCCATTTTTGTAATGTCCTCCTTAAATTTATTCATTCGTGTTTTTATTTTATCACTAAAAAAAAGAAAAGTAAAGGACGAAAAATGTCGAGTTTGTGTTAAAGGAACAATGATGCGTTTTTAATTTTTGTAAATTATTAAGAAGAGTTCGCATTTTGTGGGCGCTTCCGCTAAACAAACGCGTAGGGGTATCGGCATGCCAAATACGCATGCACGAAACCCACGTGTTTGTACCCACAAACCACGAACTCTTCTTAATAATTTACTAGAAATCTAAAAACGGCATTGTTTCTTTGACGTAATCTTTTCCTTTACCAAAAACTAATAAGTAAGTTCTCTGAAAATTATGGGATTGTTTGTACAACTTTTGTGTCTTCATAATTTATCGAGAAAAAACAGAAGCACAAAATGTCAAACATCTCTTGACATATTCATCCATCCGCTGTATTATTGTATTACGCACTTAATACAGTGGTACAATTATTAAGTTAATATATGGAAAGGAGGTTTTCTATGTCCTGGAATTTATCAAAGGAACGTCCCATATATATTCAATTGGTAGAACAAATTAAGTTACAGATTCTATCCGGGCACTACCGCCCCGGCGAGCGTTTTCCTTCAGTAAGGGAACTTGCCACTGAGGCTGCGGTAAATCCAAATACGATGCAGAAAGCACTCGCATCTCTTGAACAGGAGGGGCTTTTGATTGGCAGCCGGACAAATGGGCGAACCGTAACAAGTGATGCATCACTGATTGGGTCCATGCGTGATGAATTAGCGGACGGCATTGTAGAAAACTGTTATCAGGCTCTTGCAAAATTAGGATTTTCAAAAGAAGAATGCATTGCCTGCCTGCGCAAGCAAAGGAAGGAGGATTTATGATTTTATTAGAATCAAAACACATCTGCAAAAATTTCGGTCCTAAACCGGCATTACGTGATGTAAATGTAACAATTGAATGTGGGAAAATAGTTGGGCTTTTAGGCCCAAATGGAAGTGGAAAAACTACTTTTTTGAAATTAATAAATGGTTTGCTCACACCAAGTTCCGGCGAACTCATTATTGGAGGGGAACGTCCCGGCGTTATTACTAAGCAGCACATTTCCTATCTGCCGGACCAGACAATTTTTCCTAAATGGATGAAAATATCAGACTTATTTTCCTATTATAATGATTTTTTTGTAGATTTTGACAAAAACTAAGCTGAGGAAATGTTAAAACGCCTAGACATCGTCGAAAATATGCGTTTAAAACACATGTCGAAAGGAACACAGGAAAAAGTCCAGTTGATTCTGACTATGAGCCGGAATGCAAATCTGTACTGTCTGGATGAACCTATCGGGGGTGTCGATCCGGCAACCAGAGATTACATATTACAGACGATTATTTCGAACTACAGTGAAAATGCCTCTGTGCTTCTTTCCACACATCTGATTTCTGATGTTGAGAGCATTTTAGATGATGTCATTTTCCTGCAGGACGGCCAGATTCGCCTGCAGTCATCCGTAGATGATATCCGCGAACAGCAGGGCAAGTCGGTCGATACATTATTCCGGGAGGTGTTCCGATGCTAAAAAAATTAATTAAACACGAATTTAAAGATACGATGCGTTTATTTATTCCAATGTTTGGATTCATCGTTGTTTTAACACCTATTTTCAGCTTGATGATGTCTTTGGGCTCACAACCGTATAATGAAAATACAGCCGATGCTCTTTCTCTTGTATTTGGAAGCGGCATCATAGGTTACTGTCTGCTGCTGTTTGGCCTGCTCATTGTAACTCAGGTATTAATTGCCATACGCTTTTATAAGACCATGACTTCCCAAGAAGCATACTTAACATTTACCCTTCCCGCCAAAACAGGCCAGCTTTTATTTGCCAAATGGCTGGTTTCCTTTGTGTGGTATATCCTCGCCTGTGGAATTGCATTGATTTCTATACTTATCGTTGTGTTAATCGCTACACCAATTACGCTGTCAGAAATCATTCATGGCATTGGATTCGTTTTGCAGACAATTAACTTGAGTGATTTTAGTGCTCTGATTTTACTGGGGATTTTTATGTTAATCAGCCTCTCGTTTTCAATTTTAATGATGTATCTTTCCATCATGATTGGACAATTAGTACAGACACACCGCATCGCATTAAGCATTGGCGCTTATCTTGGACTTTCTCAGGGATTACAGATTGTTATTTCGTTATTAGCAATCCCATTTGTCCTGATATTCCCTGATGTGATTGACTCCGTCCATGTTGTCCTTTTGCTGTTCTGCCTCCTGTATGGAGCTTTGGGAGTCATCTTCTATTTACTGACTTACCTGATTACAGCAAAAAAATTAAACATTAAATAATACGGATATATTTGCATAAAATGGCATAAATATTGAATATATTGGTGCATTGTTCTCTGAGCCGTTGACATTCTTTATTGGTATTGTACAATGAAGAAAAAAATGGAGGTATCGCACTTATGAAGCGAAAAATTTACACCCCTCTGTTGTTGACGGCTCTTTTTATGAGCACTCTGTCACAAACAGTTCCGGGTACTACCGCTAATGCAGCAAAAAAGCCAGCACTTAGCAAAACAAAAGTTTCGGTTTATACCGGAAAGAAAGCAAAGGTTTCAATCAAAAAAATTGCAAAGAAAACAAAAGTTACATGGAAATTAGGGAACAAAAAAGTTGCGAAAATTGTAAAACAAAAGAAAACCGGAAAACCATATGCTGTTATTCAAGGAGTAAAAAAGGGAAAGACAACACTTCTTGCACGTTACAAACATGGAAAAAAAATCCGTAAACTTACCTGCCGCCTCACAGTTCTTGCTGCAAAAAAAGCTACACCACACAAAAATGCGGCTGTCCCATCCAGTACGGCTTCGCCTTCGCAGGCACCAAACAGGGCTCCCGCTATAACACCGACTACAGTGCCAACCGCCACTCCTACCCCGACATGGGTTACTACCTGGGGTACAGCAGAAGAAAAATGCGATGTTACATCCAACGCAATGCCTCAAATTGCTTTAGAAGATTCTACAGTAAGACAGGTTATTAAAGTAACTACAACCGGAAGTAAAATCCGTTTTCGCTTAAGCAACCAATATGGCGGAAGGGATGTCACGATTAAATCAATGCACATAGCGAAGCAGGTGAAGGCATCGAATCCTGAAATCAACACCGATACAGATGCCACCGTAACATTCGAAGGAAAAGAAAATTTTATTATTCCAAAAGGAAAAGTAATTCAAACTGACGCTATTGATTTTCCCGTAGAAGCACTGGAAAATGTAGCCATTTCCACTTTTTTTGGTGAAACGCCGACCACAAACATTACCGGACACCGTGGCGCCCGTGCTACAACCTACCAGGTCTCTGGCAATCAAGTTTCAGCCAATACTTTTAGTAATTATAAGAAAACAACCAGCTGGTTCTTTTTAGCAGACGCATCTCTTCTCTCTGCAAATGGAAGTAAAGCGGTTGTCTGTTTTGGTGATTCCATTACCGATGGCTATGGCACCGATGCCACCTACTTGGGCAAAAAACCAGATTCCTACACTCGCTGGGGAGATTACTTTGCCAAACGGTTAAAAGCAAATAAAGGAACCGAAAATGTATCTGTTATAAACGAGGGAATTGGTTCAAATTCCATCCTCGGCTCATACCCAACTGATGCAGGAAAAGACCGATTCAACCGTGATTTATTAGAACACGACGGTGTTGCTTACTGTATAATTTTATTTGGCGTCAATGATTTGGATAAGCTTCAAAATACGGACAAATACAATTTGCTTTTGCCGGAATATCAAAAGATGATTGAAACTTGTCATAAAAACAACATCAAAGTTTATGGTGCACCAATCCTTCCTTTTGGCACAAGCAGTTATTATAGTGAAAATTCAGAAAAAGTAAGACAACTGATTAATCAGTGGATGCGTTCATCCGAGTCTGGCGTAGATGGCATCATTGATTTTGAAAATGCTGTTGCCGATCCGGCAAATCCGCAAAATTTATTAGCCAAATATACAAACAAAGACGATGGCATCCATCCTTATAACGGCTATCCGGTGATGGCAAATGCCATTGACTTAAATCTTTTCCAATAAATACAATTGATAAGTAATATAGAAAAAGGCGTTCGAATCAACTACGATTCCAACGCCTTTTTATGATTCTATTCTTCTGTCGCACCAAATTCACTTAACTGTAACCCTTCATTTCGGTCAAGCGCCGTCTGAACACTCCACGGATGGGTAAACAAAAGAAGTGGTCTGTCATGCAGATCTTTTACCTTCTTTGTATCAGACGTAACCGAAAGTGCCGCTACATCGATATCCTTATTTTCAATCCATCGTACATGCTCATACGGAAGCTGCTCCATACGGATTTCTACATTATACTCATTTTCCAGACGGTACTGAAGCACCTCAAACTGCAGGACGCCTACAACACCCACAATAATCTCTTCCATGCCGGTATTAAATTCCTGAAAAATCTGAATCGCACCTTCCTGTGCAATCTGTGAAATTCCTTTCATAAACTGTTTACGCTTCATCGTATCCACCTGACGGACTCTTGCAAAATGCTCCGGTGCAAATGTTGGGATTCCTTCAAAGCGAACCGGCGTTTTTCCTTTATACAATGTATCTCCAATCGAGAAAATACCTGGGTCAAAAACGCCGATAATATCACCGGCATATGCCTCCTCGACATGTTTTCTCTCTTGTGCCATCATCTGCTGTGGCTGTGCAAGACGAATCTTTTTGCCACCCTGCACATGCATAACTTCCATGCCTGCCTCAAACTTACCGGAGCAGATACGCATAAAAGCAATTCGGTCACGATGGGCCTTATTCATATTTGCCTGAATCTTAAATACAAATGCCGAAAATTCATCCGAGAATGGGTCTACCACCTCGCCACCGGATGTACGAGGCAGCGGAGATGTTGTCATATCCAGGAAATGCTGCAAAAAGGTTTCCACACCAAAGTTTGTCAGTGCCGAACCAAAAAATACCGGCGAAAGCTGTCCGGCACGAACCTTTTCCAAATCAAAGGCATCGCTTGCTCCATCCAGCAATTCAATTTCGTCAACTAAAATATCGTGGTATTCTTTCGTAATCAAATCATCCAAACCGGCATCCCCAAGACTTGCCTCTACCATCTCTACTTTATGTCCATTGTCCCCCGCAATAAATCGGGAAATGGTCTTTGTGTTACGGTCATACACACCTTTAAAGTTCTTTCCGGAACCAATCGGCCAGTTCACCGGACAAGTGCGGATACCAAGCACATTCTCAATCTGGTCAATCAATTCAAACGGATCCATCGCCTCACGGTCCATCTTGTTAATAAACGTAAAAATTGGAATCCCGCGCATGACACAAACCTTAAATAACTTAATCGTCTGTGCCTCAACACCTTTAGAGCCGTCAATTACCATCACGGCTGAATCTGCTGCCATCAACGTACGGTAAGTATCTTCCGAGAAATCCTGATGTCCCGGTGTATCCAGAATATTGATGCAAAAACCATCATAATTAAACTGCAGAACCGAACTTGTTACCGAAATACCTCTTTCCTTTTCAATTTCCATCCAGTCAGAAACCGCATGTTTCGCCGCTTTTCTTCCTTTTACCGAACCAGCTAGATTAATTGCTCCTCCATATAAAAGAAATTTCTCCGTCAATGTCGTCTTTCCGGCATCCGGGTGGGAAATAATCGCAAAAGTACGTCTTTTCTCGATTTCCTGTCTCTGTGAATCACTCATAAAATCCTCCATTCTGTCATGGATATGCTATCCATCCGCTGATTTTCAATCGGTATACAACAAATGAGCTCTGACACATATGTATCAGAGCTCTTCAAGCTGGGCTACAAGGATTCGAACCTTGAAATGCTGGAGTCAGAGTCCAGTGCCTTACCATTTGGCGATAGCCCAATCACAACCACAAGCGATATTATACATGAATCCTTTTCAGAATGCAAGCATTATTTTAAAATTTTTCAAAAAAATTTTTATTTACCCAATTTATGGTTTTTTTCACCATATAAACGCACTGCTGTACTCTTCTCTACCGTGTAGGTCTGAACCTGACAATTCGTAGGAAATTTCATGCCTAACGACTTTGCACGCGCAAACAAATCATCATATGAAATTGTCACGTCTGCCTCCTGCTTTTTCAGTGCTAAATTTTCTTTTTCTAATACATCAATCTGAGACGCCAGTTGATACACTTGTTTATTCAAAAGCACTTCCTGATTTTCCATACGAACAATTTGGAAACAACTGAGAATCAAAACAAGGGATGCTGCACTTGCAATAATCCACTGTTTAATAAACTTTCTTTTCTTCTTCTGTTTTTCCACGTCAACAATTTTTACTTTTTTCCCCGTATTCACAATTTGTATGGCGGTATTTCCCACCACGTAATCCATCGTAACTTTCACAATATCCTCCGTTTTTCTAAACAATTAACCCAAAGTATCCCATTATTTCTTTTGTTTTGGCTCCTCCGTAGCCTCCACAATCAACATCGTAATTGCACCGGAACGGCTGGTATAATGCTCATCTGCGTACTGGTCAATTCTCTGAATCACTTTATCTTCTAACGTAATATTGACCCGTTTTTTCATCTATCAGCCCTCCAATCCTCATTCTATGTGTAATTTATACACATGATATAGTTACATTATACACACTTTTTACGTAGAGTTCAACTATTTTCTGTGGAATTTTCACAAAAAAAAGGAAGTTCAATCGAATCGAGACAGGATAACGCTTTGCGTTATAGTCTCTCTCGAATTGAACTTCCTTTTTTGCTTATATAATTAGCCAAGGCCTCGAACTTCGAGTCCACGGCGGGGCTCGAAGAAAAAAAGAGTGGCTCCTTTTTGGAGTCACTCTTTTTTATATGAAAGCGCGAGACGGGACTCGAACCCGCGGCCCCAACCTTGGCAAGGTTGTGCTCTACCAACTGAGCCACTCGCGCACTTCTTAAACACAAGTGCTATTATACTGAATAACTGCCTGCATGTCAAGAAGTTTTTTTCATTCCTTATCGTTATTTTTCTCAGTATCAAAATACCAATAAATACCATACCGCTCATCATTTAGTGTATTAAACGGAACAAACTGTAGTCCATTTTCAAATGTCGTATCAGCATCCGTTCCTTTCAGATGAAACGACAAGGTTTCGCTTTCCGTATCACGTACCAGATAGTGCTCTATATGACTGACAAACTCATTCACAGAGGTCTCTTTTTGAATCGTCAGCGTTTCATTGTCAAGCAGTTCTGTCGTTTTTGGTTCACCATACGCAATTGTGTCTTTCCTGCACTCATTTCCTACTACCTTATAAAGAGGTGCGGTAAGGTCAATTCCTGCCCATGTCGCCTCTCCCATCTTTTCTTTCCCAAGTTTTGCAGCCAGAACCGTCGGTCCGTACCGAAAAGCAAACACGGCATCCTGATCCAAAAGTCCAACAGACTCCACTGACATCGGATATTTTGCCATTATCACATCACCATCCTCCCAGTTACGCTCCAATAAAACATACTCGCTATTACCGGCTGCTGTCATTTTCTCCGCGCCATTTACATAAATCGTGGCTTCCCCATGCATCCAATCCGGGATCCGAAGTGCAATCGCCACATCCGATATTTCTTTGTCATTCAATGCATTTAATACAAAAGAAATCTCCTCTGATTTTGTCACATCCGACTTCTGTGTAAGCACAAGATTCTTTTCCTCCCAAGTCACTTTTGAAGCAACATATTGATTTACAAGCAGCGTATCATTGGCACGAAAATAAATACTGTCGCCCAGTTTCGTGAAATTCTCCATGCCACTTCCGGTACAGCACCAGAACATATTCTTTTCCGGCTCCTCCTCACCAAACGTTTTGTAATACCCGGTTGCCATCGGCGTAAAATAAGATGCTGCTCCACTCTCCGTTTTTACCGCTCCCATAATCGCATTCCGCAAAGTTGTCTCATAATAATCGGCATACTCCTTTTTCCTTGTTGCCTTAAATAACTCTTTTGCAAGTTTTAACATATTGTGCGCACAACAGCTCTCACAATTTGTCTGCGTACGAATCTCATCCAGATGATAATCTTTCCGAAAATGCTCCATCACACTGATGCCGCCGGTAATAAAAGAATGTCGTTTCACAACCATTTCAAAAAACTTCTCAGCATCTGCAAGATATGCTTCATCTTCCTGTTTTGCCTCCCCCAGCTGTTTTAACACATTATACCGCTTAATCGCACCGATAAACTTAGGAATCTGGGTATTCGCGTGCTTTCCATCCAGGCAGTTTTTTTCACCTTTCGCAGCCATCAAAAAAAGTGCTTTCTCATCAAATTTCTGCGCCGCCTCCAAATGGTGCTTATTATGACTGTAGGAATACAGTTCATACAAACAATCATTCATGCCGCCATATTCCGTCTCCAATACCTTTTGATTTGTTTTTAAATCCCATTTACTCACACGCGCATAAATCCAGTCACCCAATTTTTCCGCAACCAAAAGAGCTGTTTCATTTCCCGTATATTTATAAGTATCTACAAGGCCGGCAAGAACCTTATGCATATTATACCATGGAACCCACGTCTCGCCCTTTTTCTTTCCCTCCAAAATATCAAACTGCTTCTCAACATCCTCTTTATCTTCCACTTTTGCCCCAAAAAGGAACCCGGTGCCAAGTTTCTTCTGACATTCTTCCAAACCGGCAATTAACGTCTGAGATTTTTCTTTCAGTTCTTTATCACCAGTCACCTTCACCGCCTGTGCAAGAGCCGTAAGATAATGGCCGACACAATGACCACCAAGCAAACTATCTTCCCATCCGCCATACGGTCTGACACCCTTTGTATCAATCCCTGCTGTCGTTCGAAATCCAGCCAGTAGGCGCGCAGTATCCATTTTTTTCAAGAAAGCTATATCCGACTTCTGAGCAGACAAATAATAATTGTCTAAAATCTGTACTTTGTCTAACTCAAATGGTTCAGTCCAGCCCATCTCATTCTCCGTCAAAACACAAATTGAAATATCCTGATTCATAAAAAATCCTCCCTTTGTTTTTGTATCCTTACTATTACATAAAAATGACAATAAGTAAATAAAAAAAGGGGTAGGTTTTGTTTGAAAAAGTAAGATAATTATCTTATACTATATATTAACAACATATTAATCGCAAAACCAAGCAGGGAGAACATTAAAAAATGAAAGATATTAGAATATCAACGGCAGCGCAGGTACACTATAAATTCAATGGATTCTTTGAGGCAGGTTCGCCGGATTGGATTCATATGTCACGTGAACTAATGGAAAATGAATTAATCATAGTAACAAACGGAACACTTTCCATTGCAGACCAAACAGACCGGTATGTCGTAAATGAAAATGAATACTTAATTATGGAGCCTGGACAGCAATTTGGTTTTGCCCCATCCCTCTGCACTTTCTACTGGCTTCATTTTGACTGCTTATTTTTCGGATTTAAAGACGAACCGGTTATTTTTCTTCCTAAGCAGGGGCAAATATCCTCCCCAAACCGCATCCATAATGCCTTTTTGGAACTTAATAATGCGAATTTTGTTTACCATGATGAACAAACGAATAATATGTATACCCTGCAGATTTTATTGGAATTGTATAATCAGTCGCAGAAGAAAACACTGCTTAGTCATTCCTACCGTGATTATTTATTGCAGAATGTCAAAAACTATGTCAAATGGAATCAGGCATACCACATCACCGTATCAGATATTGCAAAGCATTTTGGTTATCATCCAAAATATCTTTCTGCCCGCTTCCACAAAGAGACCGGCATGACTTTAAAACAATATCTCATCCAGGAAACAATGGAGTATGCCAAAACCGAATTAACACATACAAACCGCAGTATTTTATCCATTGCGCTCAGTCTCGGCTTTTGTGATGGTCAGGCATTTTCCTGCGCCTTTAAAAAGCAAGCCGGAATAACCCCAACGCAATTTCGAAACAGCCACCACCCCATCACACGGAATAGTAACTAATCAAATTTTTTTAATTCTTCATACAGCCTGTGAACGGGAAGACCAACCACATTGAAGTAGTCCCCCTCAATTTCTTCAATAAACTTGCCAAACAAGCCTTGAATGCCATATGCTCCGGCTTTATCATATGGTTCATCAGTCGAAATATAAGCCTCAATCTCATTTTCTGTCATCGGCGCTACATTCACCTTCGTTCCCTCAGCAAATGATAACGCAGATACCATATCACCTGATTTTGCAATCACCGTAACACCGGTATACACCATATGACTTTTTCCCTGTAATTTATAAATCATTTCTCTCGCTTCTTCTGTATCTGCCGGTTTTCCAAGAATTTTTCCATCAATCGAAACAACCGTATCCGCACCAATAATGATTCCTTCTTCTACCTGCCCGGCAACTGCCATCGCTTTTTGATATGACAATTCTTTCGTCACTTCTGCCGGCTCATTTTTTGTGATTACTTCTTTGGTGTCCGATACAAGCACCTCAAAAGGAACCTCCAACATCTGAAGCAATTCTTTCCGTCTCGGAGAGCCGGATGCCAAAATCATTCGTTTCATTTTTCTTCCTTTCTACTAAAAACAAACGCTGCTCCCTATCGTTTAGGGAACAGCGCGTTACATACAAAATCATGCACTTATGCAAAATATTTTACACCGCTCTTGAAAATCTTCTGATCCTGGTCGCCATAAATATTTACGGCAACACCATCACCGCGGCGCTCGGAATGTGCCATCTTACCAAGAACACGTCCATCCGGACTGGTAATACCTTCAATTGCACAATAAGAACCATTCGGGTTAAAGTCTTCATCCATGGTTGGATTTCCATCAATATCTACATACTGTGTCGCAACCTGTCCGTTTGCAAACAATTTCTGAATCCACTCATCACTTGCCACAAAACGTCCCTCACCATGAGAAGCCGGAATCGAATATACTCCGCCAAGTTCTGCCTCCTGAAGCCATGGCGATTTATTCGTAACCACTTTTGTATAAACGGTCTTCGACACATGACGTCCAATACTGTTTGTCGTCAATGTCGGCGAGTCGGAAAGCTGTGTCGCAATCTTACCGTAAGGAACCAAGCCAAGTTTAATCAACGCCTGGAATCCGTTACAAATACCAAGTACCAAACCGTCTCTCTCATCTAACAGTTCATGAACGGCATCTTTAATCTTTTCATTACGGAAAATGGAGGTAATGAATTTTGCCGAACCATCCGGCTCATCACCGGCACTAAATCCGCCAGCAAACATCAAAATCTGGGACTCACGGATTGCCTTTTCAAAAGCATCTACACTGTCCGTGATGTTCTGCTCCGTCATATTTTTAAATACAATGCTCTTTGTATCAGCACCTGCTGCCTGGAACGAAAGAGCGGTATCATACTCACAGTTTGTTCCCGGGAATACCGGAATAAATACGGAAGGTTTTGCTACTTTATGTTTGCATACATAAATGTCTTTCGTATCGTAAAGTCCGGTATTGATTTCTTTGTCTTCCACACCGGAACGGGTAGGGAATACTTTTTCCAAAGTGCCACTCCAAGCCGAAAGTGCTTCCTCCATGGAAATCACTTCATCATCACACTCAAACTGCGGTTTATCCAATGTCTTACCAATCTTATCATAAGAAACACCGGCAGCATCCAACACAGCCAAATCCTCTTCATCAATCTCTGCTACAATTTCACCATAACCCGGTGTAAAGAAATATTCTTTTGGTTTATGTTTGCAGAATTTAGCGCCAATCTTATTACCAAATGCCATCTTTGCAACGGCATCGGCAACACCGTTGCCATCAACTGCCTGTGCGGAACGAATTACACCATCACGCATCAGTTTCGTAATCTTCTCATACTGACTCATAATAAATGCAAAATCCGGAAGGTCATACTCATCCTTCTGAATTGTGAATTTCACAAGACGGCTTCCTGCTTTTTTCAGTTCGTTTGTTACAACATCCGAAATCTCAGCCACATCAACAGCAAAGGAACAAAGGGTAGGCGGTACATCAATATCGTTAAAGGTACCGGACATACTATCTTTACCACCAATGGACGGAAGACCAAGTTTAATCTGTGCATCATATGCACCTAACAAAGCTGCCATCGGCTCGCCCCAGCGTTTTGCATCTTCTGTCATACGTTTGAAGTATTCCTGGAATGTAAAACGGATTTTATGGAAGTCACCACCGGCTGACACAATCTTAGCAACCGAAGTAAGCACTGCATATTCCGCTCCATGATATGGGCTCCAGCTCATCAAATACGGATCCATGCCATAACTCATCATCGTAACTGTATCACATTTACCATCGAGTACCGGGAGTTTAGCAATCATAGTCTGCGTTGGTGTCAACTGGTATTTACCACCATATGGCATATTGACTGTGCAGGCACCAATGGAACTGTCAAACATTTCCACAAGACCTTTCTTTGAACATGCATTTAAACTGCTAAGTTTTTTCAAGAAAGCATCTTTGAAACTGTCTGCTTTTTCTGTCTTTGTCAAATAATTATCTGCTTTTTTCGGGCTTTCTACAACTACGTCTGTCTCCTGATGAGCACCGTTTGTATCTAAGAAAGCACGAGAAATATTTACAATCTCTTTACCACGCCATTTTAATATAAGTCGTGGAGATTTAGTAACAGTCGCTACACAGACTGCTTCTAAGTTTTCTTCTTCTGCATAGGCAAGCATCTTATCAACATCTTTCGGGTCAACAACGATTGCCATACGCTCCTGAGACTCAGAAATAGCAAGTTCTGTTCCGTCGAGACCGGCATATTTCTTTGGTACCTTGTCCAAATCTACGGTCAAACCATCTGCAAGTTCACCAATCGCTACGGAAACACCACCGGCACCAAAGTCATTACATTTCTTAATCAGACGGCTCACTTCTTCGCGGCGGAAAAGTCTCTGAATCTTACGCTCAGTCGGCGCATTACCTTTCTGCACCTCTGCACCGCAGGTATCAATCGATGCTGTGTTATGTGCTTTTGAAGAACCGGTTGCACCACCACATCCGTCACGACCAGTACGTCCGCCAAGAAGAATAATGATGTCATCCGGATCAGAGTTCTCACGAATTACATTTTTTCTTGGAGCAGCACCCATAACGGCACCAATCTCCAAACGTTTTGCAACATAATTTGGATGATATACTTCATCCACAAGTCCGGTTGCCAAACCAATCTGGTTACCATATGAGCTGTAACCTTTGGCAGCTCCTGTCACAATCTTACGCTGGGAAAGCTTTCCTTCCATCGTCTCTTTCTGAGATTTTGTCGGGTCAGCCGCACCTGTCACGCGCATTGCCTGATAAACATAGCCACGTCCTGACAACGGATCACGAATTGCACCGCCAAGACAGGTAGCAGCTCCACCAAACGGCTCAATTTCTGTTGGGTGGTTATGTGTTTCATTCTTAAAGAATACAAGCCACTCTTCTGTTTCCGGACCATTTCCATGGTCGATTTCAACCGGTACAACAATCGAGCAGGCATTAATCTCATCCGACACTTCCATGTCTTCCAATTTACCTTCTGCACGAAGTTTCTTCATACCAAGAAGTGCGATATCCATCAGAGAAACAAATTTGTCATCTCTGCCCTGATACATTTCATCATGTGCTTTTTTGTATTCATTGTATGTCTTTTCAACCGGTGCTTTGTAATCACCATCTTCAAACGTTACATTTTTTAACTCTGTGAGGAACGTCGTATGACGGCAGTGATCCGACCAGTATGTATCCAACACGCGGATTTCCGTCATCGACGGGTCTCTTTTTTCTTCTCCATGAAAATAATTCTGGATGTGAAGAAAATCTTTAAACGTCATTGCCAGACCAAGTGAATCGTACAATGCCTTTAACTCATCCTCCGGCATATCCTTAAAGCCATCAAAAATCTTAACATCTGCCGGCTCCTCAAAAGCAGTTACCAAAGTTTCAGGAACTACTTCATCTGTTTCACGGGAATCTACCGGGTTAATACAATACGATTTGATACGTGCTAATTCATCCTCGGAAATATCACCGGATAACACATATGTTGTCGCAGACCGGATAATCGGCTCTTCTTTTTCATTTAACAGTTTCACACACTGCTCTGCCGAATCGGCACGCTGGTCGAACTGTCCCGGTAAATATTCCACAGAGAACACTTTGTCATTCTCTTTTTTCGGAAATCTTCCCTCATAAATATCATCTACCGGTGGTTCTGAAAACACTGTAACAAGTGCTTTTTTGTATACATCTTCGGAAATTGATTCCACATCATAACGAATCAACACACGCACTTCACTGAGCGTATCAATTCCAAGATAACTCTTAAGCTCCTGTTTCAACTCCTTTGCCGCTACGGCATAAGGTTCTTTTTTTTCAACATAAATCCGTTTTACGTCTGCCATGACATCCTCCATTTTCTGCTGTATTAAATGATATTATAAATTACTTTAATTACTGCTGTGTCGAACTATCTGTTGTCAGATAACCAATTGTAACTCTGCCCTTCCAGTAACTCTGTGCTGTTGCGGTATACTCTGCTTTAATTGTGTTTTTGTAAACCGCATCAAACTGTGTATCTTCTTCCTGAGAAATAACAGTCTCGCACTGCTTGTTGTAAGCAGCCGGGTCATTGTTATTTACCATCTTAATCACATAATAAGCTTCTTTTGTCTCAATCAAACCGGATACTGCACCATTTTTCATTGCTTTCACAGTCTTACGAGTAGCATTGTCCAGAAAATCCTTATCGGTTTCAATCAAATCTTTTGTCGAATAAGAAATTCCTTTGTTGTTATCATCGACTTTGTCATTGTCTTTGTCCGTAATAACATCTTTTGTAAAATCTTTTGCGCTTGCTGCTTTTTTCTGCAAAGCAATCATATCTTTCTTACCCTGTTCAAGTGTCTTTGCATCTTTATCCTTTGTCTTATTATCACTGCCGGTTTCTGTCTTGGCAAATGTATAATACTGCAAAGTATACTGACGATAAGATTTTTTATCGACAGATTTCTTTAACTTGTCCTTGTCGATTTTCAAAGTGGAAACAATAGAATCTTTATATTTCTCACCAAGTTTATCTTTCTCTTTTACAGTTGTAATCGTTGCCTCATCCAGACCTTTCATCGCTTTCTGGGAATCTGTCATATTCTTTCTGGCACTCTTGACATCTTCTTTAATTGTCTTTTTCTCTTCATCTGTTAAAGTCATACCCTTTTTCTGTGCGCACATATACAAAATCTCACGTTTTTTCAACGTCTGCATAATCTGCTTTTTGTAAAGTGCTGCATAGGTGTCACCATCTTCTGTCGTATCGGACCAGTCAAATGACATGCCATACATCTGATACATGCTTGCCATTGCTTCTGCCTGGTAAATATCATACATTGCTTCCGGATAATTTATCGTATGTGTTACAGTCTTCCCATCCGCATCTTTTCCTTCTACCGTCAAAATTGCTCTCGGACGAAGATTCACATAACATACCCCGCCGCCAAACACTGCAACAAGGATGATGCCAACAAGAATCAAAATCATATTCTTACTCAGTCCTCTGCTCTGTTTCACTGTGGACTGTGTGGCATTTTCTCCACCATTTTTCATAATTTTCTTTGCGCTATTCATTTTCTTTCAGCCTCCATAGATTAGTAATGCAAAGGGGGCAAAGAGATTTGACCCCAATATTCTTGTATTCTACCATAAAAAAACAAGGTTCGCAATAAGTACCACAAACATTTCACATATTGAAATAAAAAAACTGCTGACCCATTAAGATCAACAGTTTTGTAAAAATGCAGGAGATGGGACTTGAACCCACACGATATTGCTACCACAGGCACCTGAAG
>OBHX01001000.1_pt1 | contig 25509 bp, 13 predicted proteins | sample 1519331 | NCBI WGS metagenome assembly OBHX01 (sample SAMEA2602897, study PRJEB22501) | metagenome
CCTTGCGGGCCAGTGCGGCAGCAAGCGCCAGGTTGTCGGCCTCGAGGAAATCGTCGCCGCAGGTCACGATGAACAGTGGCGGCAGGTTGACGTTGAACGCCAGGCCTTCGGCGGTGAGGAACTTCGGGTCGGCGGCTTCGATGCCGTCGAAGAATTCAACGCCCAGCATCTGTTCGAGTCCGGTGCGGCGATTCGGATCGTAGCCTACGGTCAGTTCGCTTCCCATGGTTTCCAACGATGCGGAACTGTAGGCACCGCACACCGGAGCGGCACCGGCGAAACCAATGCCCGAAGGCTCATCCACGCCGAATGCGGCCGCGGCTTCGGCATTGTTTTCAATCGCCAACGTCAGCATGGTCAACGCGCCGCCTGCCGAATCGCCGGTGAGAAACACGGCGTTCGGATTAACCGGATAATCAGTCAAATGCGCCTTGATCCAACGCAATGCCGCCTGAACGTCCGCCAGCTGACCCCTCAAATCGGTTTGCGGGGCCGGTCGGTAGTTCAGTGAGAATACGGCGAAGCCCGTTTCGGCCAGATGCACGTTGAAGTTGCGGTTCAATTCCTTATATCCGTAAGTGAAACCGCCGCCGTGTATATCGATGTACACCGGCAGCGTATGCCCGCAGCGCAGCACCGCATCGTGCGGTAGATACAGGTCGAGCAAATGTCCTCTGCACTGCCCGGCTTCCGTATCGTAGCCACCGTCAGGCAGGTATGGAATATCTTCGATCACGTCGATTGTGTCAGGTGTGTGCCACAGTTCGGAACGCGGGGTGTCAACCGCGATCGCGCCGAAACGCATGTCGAGAATGCCGCGGACGCGCTCTTCGGAAAGGCCTTCGAGATCGCCGTCGGTTTCCGTCCAACGTTCCGCATGGTCGATCATCTCACGGGTGATGCCATATTTTGCCGCGCATTGTGCGCTGAGTTCCTCAAGGGTCTGTGTGCTCGTCATCGACGCCGTCCTTTCATGATGTTCATGCGATTGCGGCCGTTCCGTCATCGGAATGCCGCACCTCGATATATCGTACCGGTTCGATATAGAAAGCGCTACTGCGATCACCCATATTCCTTTACGTCCAGAGCGAATTTATGTAACGGTACATGCGTTGATTTTATTGCGATTGCGACACGCCGAAATCACTCACGTTGCATCAAAAAACGGTTCGCATAGAATAAGTCGCGTTTGCGAATCCGAACAGGGGTTTCGACCGAGAGAGACGGCAACGGGACGCTCGACAGACGACGGACGTGAATCGTAACGGCAACGAATGGCCGTAAAAGCAACGCAAAAACGCAAAACCAACCCACGAAAACCCAAACAACCAGCAAACAATCCGAAGGAACGCTACGTATGTACGTCGATCCGAATCGTAATACAGAAGCAGGCAACCTTAAATGGATCCTGCCATACTGCAAACCCGACCTGCCACGAGTGGCCGGCGCGATAGTGCTGTTCTGCGTCAACAACACCATGGCGCTCATCATTCCGCTATTGTCAGGCCTCATCGTGGACCGTGTCATCGTGCAAGGCCAAGTCGACGAACTGACGCGACTGTGCATCATGATGATTGTGTTCACCATCGTGCGCGTCGCCTCGCGCTACGGCTACCAAATGTGGATGGAACGCTTCGGACAGAACTCCGTATTCCGTCTCGTCAGCGACGAATACGAGAAACTGCACGAACTCGACTTCACCTATTTCAACCACACGCGTACCGGCGACATCATGAGCCGCATGACCTCCGACACCGATGCCATACGCCACGCGCTGAGCTGGGTGAGCTACCAGGTGCTCGACTGCGTGGTCATGTTCATTGGCGCGCTCGCCATGATGTTCACCATCGACTGGCGGCTCGCGCTCGCGCTCGCATGCGTCACGCCGTTCATTTTCATCCTTACGCGCGGACTCTCCACGCACGCAAGACCACTGTTCTTCGCCATCCGCAACTCGCTTGCCGAAATGAACTCAATGGTCGAAGAAAACATCGAAGGCAACCGCGTGGTCAAAGCGTTCGTGCGCGAACCGTATGAAACCGAAAAATTCGACAAACACAACGACGATTACATGCAACGCAACATGGACCAGGCCTACAACAGCCGCAAATACATGCCATGGCTCGACGGTCTCGGCTTCTCACTGCAGCTGATCACGCTTGGATTCGGCGGATTCCTGGTCATCACCGGGCGCATGACCCTCGGCAATCTCGTGGCGTTCAACTCCTACCTGTGGATGATCGACGGGCCGGTACGCCAATCCGGATGGCTGATCAACGACTGGCAGCGATTCAACGCATCCTGCATCAAAATCCGCAAACTGCTCACCGCTCAGTCACGTATTACGGAAAAGCCGGAAAATACGGAAAAACCGGGAGACAGCGCCGACGCGAATCACGCCAGCACAGCGGCTGCAACCGCTGCAACAACCAACACAACCCGCATCGCAGGCAGCATCGACTTCCAGCATGTCAGCTTCGCCTTCCCCGACGAACCGGACACCCCCGTGCTCGAAGACGTCGACTTCCATGTTCCGGCAGGCGCCAAACTCGGCATTCTCGGCGAAACCGGCGCGGGCAAATCCACCCTCGTCAACCTCATCTCCCGCTTCTACGACCCCACCGAAGGCCATGTGCTCATCGACGGCGTCGACGCGCGAGACTGGCCGCTCGCCACATTGCGCTCGCAAGTGTGCGTCGTGGCGCAAGACACGTTCCTGTTCTCCGACACCATCGGCGGCAACATCAGCTTCGGCGCGGGCGAACAACGCGAATACGACGAACAGTACATTCGCCGCATGGCCACCATCGCCGGCGCGGACGGCTTCATCCGCAGCATGCCGGAAGGCTACGATACCGTGGTCGGAGAGCGTGGCGTCGGCCTTTCCGGCGGCCAAAAACAGCGCCTGAGCCTCGCACGCGCGCTCGCCGACAATCCGTCGATCCTCATCATGGACGATACGACCAGCGCCGTCGACATGGAAACGGAAGCGGAAATCCAGCGCCATCTGCGCGAACTGGACGAACAGAAAACCATCGTCACCATCGCACACCGTATTTCATCGGTGAAAGATTCCGATCTGATCCTCGTGCTTGAGCATGGCCGCATTGTGGAGCGCGGCACGCATGACGAACTGGTGGCCGCGCACGGCCGATATTGGGAGATCTACTACAGGCAGCTCGGCTTGCAGGCGGGTCGTTCGCAAGGTTTCGAAGCGTAGGCGCGGGAAAGCAGGAAAGGGGGAAAACCCATGGCAAAACGTAACACATACCGCGAAGATGAAGAGCTGGAAGAACAGATCAACCTGCATGATATTCTGCGCATCGGCGTCTATGTAAAGCCGTATATGTCGCGAATCATACGCATTCTTGCCGTCGTCGTCATGATGAGCTGCATTGCGGTAGTCGTGCCATATTTGACGAAAATCATGATTGACAGCGCGATTCCGTCGAAAAATCTCACCTTACTTGGTGAATTAACGGGGTTGATGGCCGTACTTATTGTGATGTATGAGTTTGGATTGCGTTATCGTACCGTCGAAATTACTCGCGTCGGTCAGCTCATGTTGAAAGACATGCGCCGCGATATTTTCACGCATATTCAGACGCTGCCGTTCAGCTATTTCGATTCGCGTCCGCACGGCAAAATCCTGATTCGCGTGGTCAATTATGTGAACACGCTTTCCGACACGTTGAGTTCCGGCCTGATCAATGTGATTTCCGACGTGTTCACCTTCCTGATCACGCTGGTGGTCATGTTCGTGGTCGATTGGCGGCTTGCGCTGTTCAGCCTGGTGCTCTTCCCGTTCCTGATCGCGTGGGTGCTGGTATTGCAGCATTTCCAGCGCCGCGCGTATCAGGTGTTGTCGAACAAGCAGAGCAATCTCAACGCGTTCATTCACGAGTCGATCGCCGGCGTGAAAACCACGCAGACCTTCGCCCAGGAGGCGGCGCAGTTCAAAACCTTCCAAGAGCAGCAAGACGACGTGCGCACCTCGTGGATGAAGGCCGTGCATATCCAGTTCCTCATGTGGCCGGGCATTCAAACCATTTCCGTCATGACGATCGCGTTCATCTACTATGTGGGCGTCACGGGCTTCGGCGCGGTGAACGTTTCCACCGGCGTGCTGATCGCGTTCGTTGGCTATGCGAATAATTTCTGGAATCCGGTGATCAGCATCGGCAATTTCTACAATCAGCTGATCACTTGTTCCGCATATCTTGAGCGTATTTTCGAAACGCTTGACGTGCAGCCGGAGATCCGCAATGCGCCTGACGCGACCGAACTGCCGCAAATCGAAGGTCGCGTCGATTTCAACGATGTCATCTTCCGTTACGAGCCTGACGGTCGCAATATTCTCAATCTGGTTGATCTGCATGTTGAGCCAGGCAGCACCGTTGCGTTGGTTGGTCCGACCGGTGCCGGCAAAACCACGATTATCAACCTGCTGTCGCGTTTTTACGACGTTGCAGAAGGGTCGGTGACGATTGATGGGCATGACGTGCGTTCGGTCACGTTGGAATCGTTGCGTCGGCAGATGGGCGTCATGCTGCAGGATACGTTCATTTTCTCCGGCAATGTGCGCGAGAACATCCGTTACGGCAAGTTGGATGCGACCGATGCCGAGATCGAAGCGGCCGCGAAGGCGGTGCATGCGCACGAGTTCATCATGGATTTGCCGAACGGATATGACACGGTGGTGGAGGAGCGTGGTTCCACGCTTTCCGCAGGTCAGCGCCAGTTGATCGCGTTTGCCCGCGTGCTTCTGGCCGATCCGCGTATTCTGATTCTCGACGAAGCCACGTCGAACATCGATACGCGTACCGAAGAGGCGCTTCAGGCCGGATTGAACCACCTGCTGAAGGGGCGTACGAGCTTCATCATCGCGCACCGACTGTCCACCATCGAGAACGCGGACATGATCTGCTACATCGACCATGGGCAGATCGTAGAACAAGGCAACCACGCCGAGCTGCTTGCCAAGCGTGGTGCCTATTATCGCCTCTACGACTCCCAATACGCCATGATCAAGGTCTAAATGGGCTGATTAGGGCTTGGACTGATTGGCTTGAAATCAGCCTTCCTGCTAGCCGCTTGTCGTTTTTCGGCCGGCGGCTAGCCGCAAATTATCAGGTACGAGGCGGAAGATAGGGAAGTCAGAAAGCAACGCATGTTGCTGCGCACGAAGATGACGCGTGAATGCGTCGATGAAACAACGCGGGAAGGTTTGGTATGGCAGTAGAGAAGCCAGTTCTCACCCAGGAGCAGCAAGATGCGGTCGCAGCGCTCGCATCCACCAACGTGTATGCGAAGCAATCGAAATTCAAAACCTTCCGCGAGTTGCCGCCGAAAGACAAGTGGCCGTACTTCAAGCAGAACTTTCTGACCGATGTGCTGATCATTATCGCAGTGGTCGGCTTGGTACTTGCTTTCGTCATCTCGTATGTGACCAAAGGTCCCGAGGCCGAGCTGAGTCTTGAAGGTGTCGATATGGCGGAATATTCCGAACAGATTGATGCGTTGGGCGCTGATTTTGTGAAGACGCAAGGTATTGAAGACGAGCGTCTCGTGCGGACGGATGCCTCCATTGCGATTAGCGAGAATGCCGCGCAAGATGGTTCCGCATCGTTGACGGCTCGCGTTTCGGCAGGTCAGATCAACATGATTGTTGCCGAAACCGATATTTTCGCCGAAGTCAATGATCGCGGCGACATCACCAAACCCGCGGAAGTGATGAGTGCCGCCGATCTTGAGCAGGTCAAGGATGCGCTGGTCGACGCCAAAGGCAATCCGGTTTCCGATGTGAACGACGCTGTCGGATTCGACTTGTCCCATTCGAAAACATGGACTTCCATGAAGGGACTGCCGAAAGAAGGGGTTATTCTCGGATTCAGCAATATCACGGAATCCAAGGATATGCCGATTCAATTCGTGGAATATCTGCAATTCGAGTAGGTATTTGCTGGTCTTCGAACGGTCATTTCAGTTGCTGAATATTTGCTGAATGTGCGTAGACACGCACATCGCGGTTGCCCCGTTTTCCGCTTAAGCTAGTGAGGGTACGTCAAACGATGCACGTCAACGGATAGGCGGCATTCGGAATTCGAAGGAGATGGCAATGGAGAACGGCAATATGACTCCCCTTGTTCCTCGGCAGGATGGGCGCCTTGAATGGGGCAATGGTGTGGTCTCCATGCTGTTTGACATTGCCGCCGATTCCCCCGTTCGCCTCTGCAACGTTGTAGGGCGCAACATGGTTCCGATCGATGGTCGCTTGTCTGACGATGGAAAGCCAGTGGTTGAAAAGGATCCGCGTCCGATTGTTGAGGTGTGTGCCGCCAATACCGGTTCGCAAGACAACCGACTGACGTTGATTGCCACAGTTGCCGGCAGCCAATTGCGATTCGTTTCCGCGCTTGCTTCCGAACCTGAACCAGGTTCCGCCGATCCGTTCCGTTTGGAGATCACGCAGTTCGCGCCGTATGCCGATCTTGAACCGAAAGGTCGTGAATTCGAGCCGACGGCAAGCGAACGTGACGCAGCCGATTCCGCCGCGAATTCCGCGTCCGAGGCGGTTTCCGCCGATTCCAATGCAGGCTTGGTGGTCACTTCCGTATTCGAGGCGTTCCCGAATCTTTCCGCAGTGCGCACCTACACGCGTCTGCAGTCCGCCAGGCAACTGCCGATTGAAGCGGTGTCATCGTTGAATCTGACCGTTCCGATGCGCGTCAACTGCGGCAAGGTGCATCGTTCGAATATTTTCTGGGGCGATGCCGCTTGGGCTGTGGAAAACGATTGGCGTGTTCGTCCGCTGCGTGACACTCAGGTGCGTAACCGCAACCAGAAAATCAATCCTGGTCAGTCTAGTTCGCGTTTTGCCATGAGCTCGACTTCTACATGGAGCTCGGGAGAGCATGAGCCGGCCGGCATTCTGCAGGTGGAAGGTTCGGTACGCCGCGCCCGCGATTTTTCCGTAATGTGGCAGATCGAGCATAACGGTCCGTGGGAGTGGGAAGTCGGCGAGGACGATCCCGGTCTGCACGTCACTGCGTTCGGTCCGGAATATAAGGATCATGGTTGGTTCACCAATCTTGGTGAAGGCAATGATTTCGAGTCCGTTCCTGTGTCGTTTGCCATTGCCGCAGGCGATTGGCAGCAGGCTGTTGCCGAAATGACGTTGCAGCGTCGTGCGCTGCGCATTGCCAAGGCTCGTGAGTTGGGGCGCGTCGATCAGTTCGAGCATACGCAGGGTCTTGTGATCTACAACGATTACATGAATACGCTGTTCGGTGACCCTCGTATTGAGAAGGAACTGCCGCTGATTGAAGGTGCGGCAAGCGTTGGCGCGGATGTTTTCTGCATTGACGCCGGCTGGTACGACAGCGCCGACGGCGGCTGGTGGGACATGGTCGGCGAATGGCAGGCCTCCACCAACCGTTTCGGCGACGCCGGTCTGCGCGGTCTTGCCGACACGATTCGTGCTCATGGCATGGGCTTGGGACTGTGGCTCGAACCTGAAGTGATCGGCGTGAAATCGCCGCTTGCGAGCATGTTGCCGGATTCCGCGGTCTTCCAGCGTCATGGGGTTTGCGTGTGCGATTCGGGTCGTTATCTGCTTGATTTCCGTTCTCCCGAAGCGCGAGAGCATGTTACGCGTACTGTTGATCGTTTGATTGACGATTTCGGTGCGGTGTTCTTCAAGTTCGACTACAACACCATTCCCGGCGTCGGCACTGATTTGAATGCCGAGTCCGTTGGCGATGGCCTGCTCGAGCATTGCCGCGCATATGTGGATTGGCTTGACGATCTGCGTCGCCGTCATCCGGATGTGATGATCGAAAACTGCGGTTCCGGTGCCATGCGCGCCGATTACGCGCAGTTGTCCCGCTTGGATTTGCAGTCCACTTCCGACCAGTGCGATCCTCTGATTTATGCTGCGATTGCGGCTGGTGCAGGTATGACGATTCTGCCGGAACAGCAGGGTAATTGGGGTTTCGCTCAGCAAGAGATGGATGATGAGACTGCTGTGTTCACGCTTGCTACGGGTGTGCTCGGCAGGCTGTATCTGTCTGGTTTCATCGATCGCATGACGGAGCCGCGTCTTTCACTCGTTCGCGACGCTATCGCCTTACATCGTTGTGTACTTGCCGACCAGCAGCATATGGTGCCGTTCTGGCCGTCCGGACTTCCCGACTTCGACGGCGATTGGCTTGCCGTCGGCTTGCGTCATGTCGAAACGGATATGTGTGACGCGTATGTGTACGGCGAATCCGCTTGGAATGAGCAGGCTGCCGAGCAGAACGATCAGCAACCTCAGCCGGAAGATAAGCCCGACTACATCATCGTGTGGCGTCGCGGCGGCACACCGTCCGTGAACATGCCGTTGGATGCGGATCAAACCATCGAACAGGTGTTCCCGAATCCTGCCGAACCGGACCATGCGCCCAATGCCAAACCGTGGACTATCGAACGCATGGATCCGGAAACGGTTCGTCTGAACGCCGCCACCTCCAAGCAACCCTCCGCCCGCATCTTTGCCATTCGCCGCCGCGACTGATCGGGGCTGAGCCGACCAATCGCTGAAATGCCGTATTTCCGGCTATCGTGCGTTCCGCTGCAATCGGGCGCGGAACGCACGATAGCTATATGATCGCGGTCGTGGATTCACGTTCGACCAACTGATATCCGATGGTTGCGCGGCTCGGCGGCAGCACCGTGCCTGCATCATTGGAATTTCCGGCATTGCTGGAATTATCATTCACTTCGCCGCGTTCGATCCGTTCGACAATCATATCGACCGCGAATTTGGCAAGCTGGTCGAGATCCACTTGGATGGTGCTCAGCGAAGGGGTGGCGTAGGTTCCGGAAGTCACGCCGTCGAATCCGATCACCTTCACGTCTTGCGGCACATGGATGCCATAGTCGGCGAGGCCGCGAATCACGCCGAATGCGGCGAAATCATTGGCGCAGCACACTCCGTCGAACGCGATTGCGGGAATCTTGTCGGTCGTTTCGATCGATCTGCCCGTAATCTTGCCGCTTGCATCGTTGAAATCGGCGGTTCCGGCCGTGCCTGTTTCGCGGTCTCCAGCACCCGCGCCGGCTCCGCAGTCCGTCCTTCGCGCCGCCATGATCCGTTCGGCGATCGCGTGCCCGGCGGTAATGCCTTCGTCGGAGCGACCGCCTTCGAACACCATGGTTTCGTCATATGGCAATCCTGCGTCCAGCAACGCCGCGCACGCTCCTCGAAGTCGCAATGCAAATGCGTTCTGCGCATGCGCCAACTCGGCGCGCGGCACGAACGTATGCCCGACAATCGCAATATTCCGGCATCCCTGGGCGATCAGATACTGCATCGCAGCGCGTTCGCCCTCCTCGTTGGGAAAATTCACGGCATCCACGGTTGGCGTTTCCTCGCATGCGTCGAGCAGTACGAGAGGGCGCCCGCCGTTGAGTTTGGCGAGCGGTAGATTCGTGCCCAATCCGGTGGCGTGCAGAATCTCACCGTCGAAGAGCTGCCCTGAGAACGGATTGCTGGTCAGCGCATGTTCGGCCGCGTCCGGCGAATACTGGGTTTGCTCGATGAACGGCGTGAATCCGCGTGAGGTGATCTCGCGGCTCAATGTTTGCGTCAGCTTCGAATAGAACGGCGAATCGAATTCGTTGACGATGATGTGAATAATGTTGCTGCGACCTGATTTGAGCATGCTGGCTGTCAGATTGATGCGATAGTCGAGTTTTTTCGCTGCTGCCAGCACTTTGGCCCGCGTCGATTCCTTGACGCCGGCTTTGCCGTGCAGCGCATTCGATGCGGTCATGGGGGAGACGCCGGCTTCCGCCGCCACGTCGCGCAATGTCGGTTTGCCGTTTGCCATGCACCGCTCCTTACAGCCAAGTTTTTCTGTAACGATATTATATATGATGATTTTCTGGTAATCGTTGAAATTTCAAAGAATCACCGATATCCTATCATGATTGTGATTTCTGAAATATGCTATAAAATATGTAACGGTACATATCTGAAGTTTTCCAAGATGATGAAGTCGAACAAGTAAGTCAAGGATGACGTCAGATACTGTAAACGGCACGCTTTTCTAACGTTGTACAAGGAGAAGGCAATGGCGACTACCGAGGATCTGCCAAAAGCATGGCGACCGCCAATGGGCTGGAACAGCTGGGATTCCTACGGCACCACCGTCACCGAAAGCGAAGTGCTTGCCAACGCACGATTCATGGCGGAACACCTGAAAGACGCCGGCTGGGATACGATCGTCGTCGACATCGACTGGTATGACCCGACCGCCCGCGCACACGGTTACAATGCCAATGCGCCGCTGATCCTCGACGAATACGGGCGTCAACTGCCCGACCCTGAACGATTCCCCAGCGCTGCAGACGGGCACGGTTTCGCACCGCTTGCCGAACAGATCCACGCCATGGGACTCAAATTTGGCGTACATATGATGCGAGGCATTCCGCGCTTGGCGGTCGACAACAATCTGCCGGTCAAAGGCACTCCATACACGGCGCAAGAGGTGGCGGACCTTAACCACGTGTGCAAGTGGAATTCAGACAATTATGGGCTGAACCATAACCACTCCGGAGCTCAAGCTTGGTATGACGAACAGCTCGACCTGTTCGCCTCATGGGGGCTTGACTTCCTCAAAGTCGACGACATGCAAACGCCATTCCACAGCGCGGAAATCGCCGCCTACCATAACGCCATCGCCAAAGCTGAAGCGAAATACGGTCGCAGCATCAGCCTGTCGCTCTCGCCGGGCGGTTGGGTGAGCACCGGCTACACCGAATTTCTGCGAGACAGCGCGCAAATGTGGCGTATCAGCGACGATTTATGGGATCGTTGGGAAGACATCTACCAGCAATTCCCGCGTCTTGCGAGATGGGCGCCGTTCCAGACCACCGGTCATTGGGCTGACGCCGACATGCTGCCGTTGGGGCATATTGGATTGCGGGCCGAACGTGGAGACGATCGCCAAAGCCGCCTCACCGAAGATGAAAGCCGCACGTTGCTTGCCCTCTGGTGCATGGGACGCAGCCCACTTATGGTAGGCGGCGACCTGCCGACCAGTACCAGCGAAACCATTGAACTGCTCGCCAATCCGGCATTGCGCGAAGTCACCGCAGGATCCACCAACAATCACGAAACCGTGTACGAACGCATCTTCGAACGTTGGGATGACGAAAACTCCTACCTTGGGGATCTCGTGGTGTGGGCCGCCGATGCGGCCGACTGGGCGGATGGCACTCCTTCCGCACATTCGGGCGGACATTATGCAGCCATCTTCTGGACCGGCGATCGCGACTACGAACTGCCGGCAACCATCGAGCTGCAATCCATCGTCGGATTAAGCCAACGCAACGATCCGTGGACGATTACCAATCTGTTTGACGACGAAACCAACGCAACTGGCGAAACTGATGTAACCGGCGCACGTATCGAAGGTGAGGGCGAAGATCGAGTCATCCGTGGAACCATACCAGCGCATGGCGTGCTCTGGTTCGCACTCGACCCGCGCTGACGGCAACCAGCAGTCGCTATAAATCGCCATCAATCATCAAATTTCCAACAAAACTCAATGACAAACCACCAACCAAACACAAAAAGGAATGCCATGACCGATACCATCATCGCAACCCTCAACAAGGCAGGCGTGCGCAACATCAGCACCGACCTGTGGGGCATCTTCTACGAAGACATCAGCTACTCCGGCGACGGCGGACTCAACGCCGACCTCGTACAGAACGGCGCATTCGAATACAATCGCGCCGACTCCTCCGACTGGAGCAACTACAGCTTCTGGCGCAAAATCGTGCCCGCCGGCTCCTTCGCAGCCTTCGACGTGCTCACCGACAATCCGGTAGCCGAAGAAAACCCGCACTATGCGTCCGTTGAAGTCGAACAGGCGCCGGCTTCGCTTGAAAATATCGGCTGGGACGGCATGGTCTTCCGTGCCGGCGAAACCTACGATTTCTCCGCATGGATGCGTATTTCCAACAATTGCGAAGCTTCCGCACTTCCCGTCACCGTCGCTCTGATTGACGACGATGGAAATGCGATTGCAGAACAAGATATCACCGTCGATTCCAACGATTGGCGTAAGCAAGAGGTTTCGCTGACGGTTTCCGGTGAGAGCAATGCCATCGTTGTACATGAAGGCGCTTTGCGACTCACCTTCACCACGGAAGGTACCGTTGATCTTGATTTCGTTACCCTCGAACCACGCACCACCTACAACGGGCTCAAGCATTTCCGTCCCGATTTGGTCAAGGCGCTCGCCGACCTGCAGCCGCGCTTCATGCGCTTCCCGGGCGGCTGCATCACCCACGGTCTTGGCATGGATAACATGTACCACTGGGATCGCACCATCGGTGATGTTGAGCATCGGCCGCACAATTTCAACCTGTGGGGCTACCACCAGTCGTTCCGTATCGGCTACTACGAATACTTGTGCCTGTGCGAAACCATCGGCGCGAAGCCGCTGCCGGTGCTGCCCGCCGCCGTGAGCTGCCAGAACACCAGTCAGGGCCCGGTGCCGATCGCGCAGAACGACATGCCGGCATACATCGATGAAGTGCTGCATTTGGTCGAATTCTGCAATGGCGATGCCGCGACCACCGAATGGGGTGCCAAGCGTGCCGCCATGGGTCATCCGGAACCGTTCAACCTTGAATATTTGGGCATCGGCAACGAAGATCTCATCGATGACGTGTTCAGGAACCGCTTCCAGCAGATCTTCGACGCGGTCAAGGCCACCTACCCGGATATTGTTGTGGTTGGCACGGTCGGTCCGGCTCCGAGCGGGCCCGACTACGAGGCTGGTTGGCAGTATGCGCGTGAAGCCGGCGTTCCCATCGTTGACGAGCATTCCTATCAGTCCTCCAGCTGGTGGTTCCACAATCTCGACCACTACGACACCACGGATCGTGAGGGCCCGAAGGTGTACTTGGGCGAGTATGGTTCGTGGAACACGCAGCTGATCAACGGTCTTTCCGAAGCGGCGTTCATGGGTCGCATGGAATTGAACGGCGATGCCGTGGTCATGTCTTCGTATGCGCCGCTGTTTGCCAAGAACGGGCATCACAGCTGGAATCCTGATCTGATCTACTTCGACAACGAACGTACCTACCTGCCGTACAGCTACTGGGTGCAGCAGATGTATGCCACCACCACGTCCGATACCGCATGGCCGGTCGCGGTGGAAGGCAAGACCACGCTGCGTCGCGAACTGCCACCAACCGTTGGCCTGCGCTTGGAAGGTGCCGCTCACGCCGACATCACCAACTTCAGCGTTGACACCGCTGATGGCCGCCATGTCGATCTTGAGGACTGCCATTACGCAGGCAATGGTCCGATGAACACGAGCCTCAACATTGACTCTGACGCCTACACCATCAACGCCACCATCACCTACTATCAGGGTCGTTGGGGCTTGCAGCTGGTCCACGGCGACATCAACGGCAAGAACCACAACATCACCTCCTTCGGTCGTGCTTTCGAAATCAAGGTGGTGCGCGACGGTACCGCCTACAATCTTGACGGCACCGAATGGTCCATGGACGAAGTGTTCCCCGGAACCGTGTGGCAGGTGCGCATCGAAGTGGCCGATCGCGGCGAAAGCATGAAGCTGTATATCGATGGAGAGCTTGTTGCACAGGGTGTTGAGAAGCCGGAAGAGCCCCGCCGTACCGTCACCGTGGCTCGCAATGATGCTGAAGGCGTCACCTACGTGCGTATCGTCAACGCGCTCGACGCTGAAGCCGAGATTGATCTGAACCAAGTGCTTGAAGAGCTTGGTGTTTCCGCGGAATCCCGCGCTTCGGCAACCGCCACCGTGCTCGCCGGAACCGACCCGTACGCCGGTGAAATCGGCAAGGCTTCGCCAACCGTTCCGGTTGAAACCGCAATCGACCTAACCAGCGGCGCCTACACCGCCCCCTCCTGGTCCTTCACCACCCTCACCCTCCATGACTAATCGCGGAAAGCGTTTCAGCGCTACGCCGCAAAACATATGGAGGTGCGTTGGTTAATCCCACTGCCATCGATGAATAACGCGGCTTCCGAAGCAAGACTGCCATCGAGCGTAGGCTGGAGACATGAGCAAACACCATCGTGACCGCAGCTGGGCGCCAGCACCGCAACCACTTCCCGAGAACGCGCACGTCATCGACAACCACACGCATGTGGCGTCCGTCGTGCCGTTCTCGCGGGCCATGAGCCACGAAGCGCAAGAAAAAGGACAGCCGGAAGTCCCCGTATACAGCGTCGACGAACTGCTGAACCAAGCGCAACAAGTCGGAGTCGAAGGCGTCATCGACTGCGGATGCGAACTGCCGAACCTCATGACGGCCATCGACATGGCACGCGAACACCCCCAAACCGTGCATGCGGCCATCGCCATACACCCCAACGAATCCGTGCTCCACGGTCACCGCGGGGTGCCGGGCCCAGACGGGTTGCCGCTCAAATACCAGCCATGGCACGACACCAGCTTCGAAGACGCCATGGCCGAAGTGCACCGCCTCGCCACCGCCTACCCCAACCAGGTTGTGGCCATCGGCGAGACGGGCATGGACCTCTTCCGCACCGGAGAAGCCGCCAAAGAACTGCAGCGAGAAGCCTTCCGCGCGCACATCGCGCTCGCGAAAGAACTGAACCTGCCCATGCAGATCCATGATCGCGATTCACATAAGGAAGTCATCGAAACGCTGCTGGCGGACGGCGCTCCCGAACGGACCGTGTTCCACAGCTATTCCGGTGATGCCGAAATGGGTGAGATCGCACGTGAAAACGGTTGGTATCTCAGCCTTTCGGGCACATCCAGCTATAAGGGCAACGATGGTATTCGCGAGTCGGCGCGCATTGTCGGATTGAGCCACGTCATGGTCGAAACAGATGCCCCCTACCTAAGTCCGATGCCGTATCGGGGCCGCACCAACGCGCCATACATGATCCCCTACACCCTGCAGTCGTTGGCGAATTATCTCGATAAACCGCTGACGGAAGTCGCGCAGGCAACGCGAAAGACCACGCGCGAAGTGTACGGAATCTGAACAAATTCCGAAAATCGACAGGACGGAAACGATTTATCCGAAAATAAGAGAGAGTAAGAGAAAGACAAGAGGTAAAATAAGAAAAAAACCCACAGGAAGTTTACTTCGTGCGAGATCAAGAATCGCAAGAAACAATGTGAAGATTTGACAAGACTTCGTAAGGCTCCTAACGTGCCTTTTTGCGTTTATTTTGGGGAGTGGGTTGGAAGGCCCGCCACTTGGAGGTAGCGTTATGGCTAACGAGCCAAACGAGGATGAGCCGCTGTTTCACGCAGCCACATACACGCAGGCGCCGAAGGTTTCGCACAAGGTGCTGACCAAGGAAGAGCGACAGGTGCTGATCAAGCAGCACGAGGAGAAACAGCAGGAGGCCGCCAAACTTGACCAGGTGGCCAGCAAGGGTCCCGTCGGTCGTTGGTGGAGCCGTCTGCAATCCGGTCCAAACAGAATCACGCCCGCCATGGCGATCGTGGCGTTGGGCGTGGTATATGGCGATATCGGCACCTCGCCGCTGTACACCATGCAGACGTTCCTCAACGGGCAGGGCGGACTTGCGCATGCCGACCGCGAAGCCGTGCTCGGCGTGCTTTCGTTGGTGTTCTGGTCAATCACGCTTATCACCACCGTCAAATACGTGCTGATTGCCATGCGTATCGACAACAAGGGCGAAGGCGGCATTTTCGCGCTGTACTCGTTGGTTCGAAAGTACGGTGCATGGCTTGCGATTCCTGCCATGCTCGGCGGCGCCGCGTTCCTCGCCGATTCCGTACTCACCCCGGCTGTGTCCATCAGCTCGGCAGTGGAAGGCTTGGAGACGCTACCAGCTTTTGAAAAACTTTTCACTGAAAACAAGCAGCTGACCCTGATGATCACCGCGGCCATCATTCTGATGCTGTTCTCTGTGCAGTCGCGTGGCACTGAGCGTATCGGCAAGGCGTTCGGTTCGGTCGTGCTTGTCTGGTTCTCGTTCCTGGCGGTTGTCGGCTTGGCGAACCTCAGTCAGTATTGGAGCGTGTTCGCGGCGCTCAACCCCGTGTACGGTGTCAGATTCCTGTTCAGCAGCCATAATGCCGCCGGGCTTGCCATCATGGGTACGGTGTTCCTGTCAACCACCGGTGCCGAAGCGCTTTATTCCGACATGGGTCATGTTGGCCGTGGCAACATCTATTTCACGTGGCCGTTCATCAAAATCGCGCTTGTGCTCTGTTATTTCGGCCAAGGCGCATGGATGCTCAATCATTGGGATGATTCGGCTTACATCCGCACGCACGGTTTGAACCCGTTCTTCGAAATGATGACGCCCAGCGTGCGTTACGTGGCCGTCGTGCTTTCCGTGGTCGCGGGCGTTATCGCATCGCAGGCGTTGATCACCGGCGCGTTCACGATGGTGTCTGAAGCCACCCATCTGAACTGGATGCCGCATCTTCAGGTCCGTTACCCGGCCCGTACCCGCGGCCAGCTGTACATTCCTGTGGTCAATGCGGTGCTTTGCGTTTCCACGCTGTTGGTTTTGGCGCTATTCCGTGATTCCGAGCATATTTCCGCGGCGTATGGCCTGGCGTTGACCATCACCATGATCACTACCACCATTCTGCTTGCCGTCTACATCTGGCATTCGGGGCGTCGTATCGGAGCGGTCGTATTCACCGTGCTGTTCCTTGCGATCCAATTCATGTTCTTCTTCGCTTCCATGGCGAAGTTCCTGCATGGTGGTTGGTTCACGATGCTGCTTACCTTCGCGATTCTGCTGGTTATGTACACGTGGAACGAAGGCACGAAGCTGGAACGTGCGCAGCGTCGCCATATGCAGCCCGCCGAATGCCTACCGGTGCTGAAGCGGTTGCATGATGACGATACGATTCCGTATTTTGCCGACAATATCGTCTATCTCACGTCGGATCCGGAGACGAAGCGTATCGATACCGATATCTTCTTCTCGATTTTCGCCGACCATCCAAAACGTGCCCGCGCTTGGTGGGCGGTTTCCGTCGAGACTGCCGATGAGCCGTTCACCCGCGAGTATTCGGTTGAGAATTTCGGTACGGATTATATGTTCCGTGTTCGCATTCGGCTTGGTTTCAAGGTTTCTCAGTCGATTCCAGCTTACATTCATCAGATCATGAACGATTTGTCGAAGTCGGGGGATCTGCCGAGGCAGGAAAGCCGCTATCCGAAGCTTGATGCTGATCCGAATATCGGTCCGATTCGATATGTGCTGATACACAAGGCGCTTATGCCTGAGTCGAAGGTGTCGCAGCGTGGCGCGATTTCTTTGGAAGTCAAGTATGCGATTCGTCATTTTGCGGGATCTCCGGTCAAATGGTTCGGCCTTGCGCCTTACAATCCGCTGATTGAGATACAGCCGCTGTTCCTCGCGACTCAGCGTCCTCCGCGGCTAAAGCGTGTGTGAAACAAGCCGTGAAACGGGCTGCGTGATGATGGCGATCGTATCTGCCATCGTCGCGCAGCCCGTTTTCGTAGGGCATTTTGTAGGTTTTTGCATGGTCTTATCTCGAAGAATCGTTGGAATCACGCTGTTTTTCGCACGCTATAAGCAATGTCGATAGCCATATGCGCGCGTTGCATTACAAGCCCTGTAGAGTAATCAACCATGTGCAGATTACTTGGATTCGCGGCAGCCGGAAGCAACACCAGTCTCAATGGCGTGCTCGGCATGCAGGCCGTACGCGATTTCCGGAATCTGAGCGAAATCCACAACGATGGCTGGGGCTCCGCGTTGGTCACCGTGCCGAGCGAGTCGCCGTACCTGCGTGACGGTGGCGCTCCTACCCCGGAAACCGGCACCGCCGTCTACAAGAACACGATCGCAGCCCGACATGATCCGATTTTCGACGAGCTTGCGAACACTCCGGCTCGTGGAGGCCTGTGGCACCTGCGTTTGGCCAGCTCGAACCTGCCGTTGATTCTCGAGAACCAGCAGCCGTTCTACGCCAACGGATTGAGCTTCATCCACAATGGCGATATTTCCGACGATCAGGGTCGCAACATCATCACCAACCGTGCGTTCCCGGTCGATCCCAACATCGTGCAGTCCACTGGCGGCCGTTCCGATTCCGCCATTTTCTTCGCAGTGATCCTGCAGTACATCGGTTTTGGTTTCGCACTCGACGAGGCGGTCGCGCAGGCGGTGCGCGAACTGCGCAAAAGCTATCCGAAGTCCAGCTACAACTGCATGATCCAGAGCCAAGACCAATTCATCGCTCTGTGCGCGGCCGGTCGTGAGGTCACGTCCAAGCGCATTGTGGAAATCTATGACCAGTACGGCCGTGGCGACCAGGCGCATGACTATCGTGTGATGCGCTATCGTACGCTCGGTGAATCCGAAGCGGATCAGGCTGCAGGCCAGCCGAAGAGCGTGGTTGTGGCCAGCTCCGGTTTCGATCAGTGTGCCGAAGATGGCTGGACTCGTTTGGAAAACAATCAGATGATCGTTGCTTCCAACCGTACCGGCGCATTTCGTGTGCGCTCCATCTGAAATCCGTAATCTGAAATCCGTATTTCGGAATTTTTCGGCTGAAACTTTCATCGGGGATTTCCAGTTTTTTTCGACCGGATTCAGCATGCGGCAATCGTCATACAGCGCCTAAGATAGGCGGTATGACAACCGGATATATTCCTACACTCGCCCAAGTTGACGAACTGCATCGAAAAATCGCGCAATCGCAAGCCGCATACGATTTGATTCACGGACATTGCGTAGTCGTCGCCGACATCGCACGTCGCATGGCACGCAGGCAGAATGCACTGTTCACCCGCCGCTGCACACTACCGGACGATGCCCCTGAAAAAGCGGGCGATTTCGGCCTTAGGCTTACGCAAGACGGCAATGGAAGCGAATCGTTTGGTATGCTTCGCATCCCCTCCATTCCATCATCGGACGGGCTTACGGGCGGGACCGTTCCGCCGAGGCTGATCGACGAGCATCTGGTGGTGATCGGTGGTCTGTTGCATGATATCGGCACGTATTTTCTGCTCAAGCAAGACGGTTCCGACGGTGGACCGCTGAAATTCGACGGTCCGAATTACGTGCGGCATGGGCTTAAAGGCTACGAATATTTGTTGAATGAGGGTGTTGACGAGTCTATCGCGCAGTTCGCGCGCAACCACACCGGTGTGGGACTCACCAAAGAAGCGGTGGAATCGCAAGGATTGCCATTGCCTCCGGCCGACTATGTGCCCATGAATCTTGAGCAGGAAGTGGTGATGGTGGCCGACAAGTACAACAGCAAGTCGATTCCGCCGAAGTTCCTGACGGCCGAAGCCTATGCGCGCAAGGCGGCCCGTTTCGGCGAAAGTAACAGGCGCGAATGGCTGCGGCTGCTCGAACGATACGGCGTGCTTGACGTCACGCCGCTCGCCGAGCAGTACCACATGCGTATCGTCGAGTAGGGCAGACCGTTTCCAGAACACGCAAGCCCTTTGGAATTTGGCTAAAACCAGAATTCCAAAGGGCTTACCTATGGGCGCACGAAAGAGTCTATGTTCGTGCGCCCGTTGCACTAGGCGGCTAGTCGAGTTCCACGCTGTGCTCCATCGCATCGGCGATCTCCGGATTGGTGGTCACCACGATGATGGCGCGCTTGCGGTCGGCATCGCGCTTGAACTTCTTCAACAGATCCAACACCACGGCCGCATCGTCGGCATCCAATCCAGCGGTCGGCTCGTCGGCGATGATCACTTCAGCCTCGCAGCTCAGCGCACGAGCGATGGCCACGCGGCGCTGGTTCAGTTCGCTTACTTCGCCGACTGCCAGGCCGGACGTCACTTCGTCGAAGCCCACGCGCTTGAGCAGTTCGCGGGCGATCACAGGCTTCGGCTTGAGGAAGTTGCGGTTCGACGCATCCATGGCGTACAGTACATTGCTTTCCGCGTCGAGATCGGGGCGGAAAGCGAAACGTTGCGGAATGAATCCGATGCGGTGTCCCAACATTTCGACCGGTTCGACGTCGCTCAGGTTGGTGCTTTTGTGCATCACGTTGCCGCGGTCCGTGCGTACCATGCCGACCATGGTGGCCAGCAACGCCTGATGCTGTTCGCGATCCTCCGCGTCCACGAGCACCGCATGCGTGGCGCCCGCATGGAACGACAGCGATAGGTCGTCGAGAATATTGCGGCCGGTCTTGCGATTGGTCACGGTCACATGATCGAGTGCGAACGTCGGATTCGCTTTGAAGAAAAACGCATCCTTCTTGCGATGATGCTTGATTTCGCGGTCGAGCTGTGAGGAGACGCTGGTTGCGGAATCGGCTTTCACCATTTCATGCGATTCCAGCACGGTCGGTTCGTCGGAAGAACGCAAGGCAAGCGTTTCCTTCACCTGATTCGCATTGTTGGCGACCACATCCGAACCATCCGCAGTATCAGCAGCAGTTGCAGCGTCATCTGCAACTTCGGTGGTATCTGCATTATCTGCAGATACCACAGCATCGCCGTCGGCAGCTACTGCAGTATCGCCATCGTTTACATCGTCGGGAATTTCCGCGCCGTCAGATGCGGCAATTTCGATATCTGCATTGTCATCGTCGTATACCACCGCAAAATCGATGGATTCAATGGAATCAGCGGAAGATGCGTCAGCTGCAATATCGTCAGTCGCAACATCATCGACGGTCTCGTTTGATGCGGTCTCGGCAGTCTCGTCGACCACGGTCTCGTCGAGGTTCTCGTTCTTATCATTCATGTTGTCGCTCATGCCTTCACCTCCGAGCGTTCCTCAAACAGTTGGTTCAGGTTGAAGCAGGCCACGCGCGCGAATGCCACGATGCCAAGCACCAGGCATGCGCCCAAGCCGTACCAGATCACGTTCCACACCGAAGCGGACGTCATCGACACAGCCTGCCCGCCGGCCCATGCGGTGCCGATCGGCTTCGCCAACAGCGCGCCCGCAACCAAACCGACAATCCAACCCGGAACCGTCATCATGAACGTTTCCAGCATGAACTGCCATCCCAAACGGCCCTTGGTCACACCTGTGATCATCGCCATGCCGATCTCATCGCGGCGGCCGCCAATCGCAGCACATGCAATCAATGCCAGCAAAGCGATGCCACCGACAATCGTCACGGCAATCAGCATGATGCGCGCTGCCGAAGCGGCGGAATCAAGCGGCTCGATCGACTTCTTGTAAGCGGTAAGCGACGGCGAGGTGATCTCGTACGTCTTCGTGTCCAACTTGGCCTTCTTCACCAAGCGCACGAACGTGTTGTAGGTGGAAGGATTCGCCAGCGAGAAGATGATATTCAGATTCGGAATGGCCCATCCCGTGGCCTCCGTCGTGTCAAGCCCGTTCTTGGCGAAGTTGATATACGTCGTGTAGATCACGTTCTCACGATTGTCCTTTGCGTATTTCGCGTCGGAACCGTTGCCCTCAGGCACGTCGCTGTCGTATTCGTAAATGCCGCGCACGGTGAACGTGTATGTGTCGGAAGCCTTCGACGGATTGCCGACCGTCACCTTGTCTCCGACCTTGAGATTGTTCTTATCGGCCAGCGCCTGCGAAATGAGTACGCCGTCGCTCTGCGTCTTATAGCTCAGATGCTTGCCTTTGACTACCTTGTAGTAGCCGTAGTCGTTGATTTTCGCGGCGTCCAACGTGTAGAACGCCTGCAGGGTCAGGTTGCCGCCGGTCTTGTCTTCGCTGGTGTCGTTTTTCGCGGCGATCGCCTGCAACGACTTGCTTTCGCGCACCGGCACCGATGTTGCCAACGTGTAATTGAAGGTCACGTTGTTGCTCTGTGCGGCCGTTGCATACGTGCTGTACTTTTCCCACGTCAAGTACTTGTCGGTATAGCTGGAATCGGCACCGTCGCGCTTGGCTTGTGTTTGCGCGTTCGGCCGAATCACCGCCGTGGCTTTTTGCGACTGGTATGTTTCATTATTGGCGGTGTCGTCGGCTCGAATCACTGCCAAGTCCACGGCAGCCGAGAAAGACACCAGTAGTGCGAGTAGGGCGATCAGCGCGGTGCGCCATTTGACGCGACCAAGCGCCGCCCATGCGTTCTTGAGAACGAACATGCGGTACTTCTCCAGTTCTCTGTTATAGCGCGCCGGCGCATGCCGACGTCAGCGTTGGCCGGGACGCGCGCTCCGCAGCAAGGCAGGCCCGTAGCGCATGATGCGTCCCGTGCAATCATCTTGTGCTTCCAACGTGATTGTTTTCTTGCGCAACACTGTTATACCCCTGCATGAAGTCTGAATGATTCCTGAAAAGTGATTCCAGAGAATAAGCGTTGAGCATGGTTGCGGCACTCGCTACGATGGAATCGATGACTTCCGAACAGATTACGAATACCGGTTCCGTGTCGGGCGATTGTGGCTCGGCTCAGGCTCGTGCGCGAACTCATGTGCAGGCTTATGTGCAGACTCAGGCTCGGCAGAATGGCTCGGCCAAGGATAGTTCGGCTACGAATGGTCCAGCCAGGAATGATTCGGCCAAGGACGGTCCGTCCGGGCGGAAACATGGCCTGCAGCGGTGCCACGCGATGCTGCGTCCTGCATCGCGTCACGCGTTATTGCCGTGGCTTACGTCGATTATCGGCGTCGCGTCCGCACTATGCCTGGTGATTGCGTGGTTCCCCTCCACGGTGTGGAGTACGCCGATCGTCAGCAGCGATGCCCCCGCGCATTACTATTTCATTCACCGTCTGCTTGACGAGGGATTGGGGGCGGCTCTGCATTTGTGGCCGCATGATTCGTTTTATCCGCCGTTGTTTCACATCTGTGCTTACCTTGTGATTAAGATCGCGGCGCTGTTCGGCGTGCAATGTTCGATCTACGCGGCATTCAATATCACGTGGATCATTGCTTCGGGCGTGATTTTCCCTGCCGGAATGCTGGTATTATGCAGGTATTTCCTGCAACGTTGGAATCGCGGTAATCCAATTTCCAATCCAATTTCACGTATTTCTCAAGCATCGTCTACGCCTGAATCGTCGTCCGTATCTGAATCGTCGAATGTTTCAAATCAGCAGGTATCGTCAGCTGTGAATCGGCAATATAACGTCACTTTCGACGCTACTTTCGTTCTGCAGAATCTGATTGGACTGTTCGTGCCCGTGCTTGCCGTCAGCTCGGTGTGCCACCCGTACGGACTGCTGAATGCCGGTCCGCTGATCGCATTCGGTTTCGCCACGTCGCTGCTGCCGTTCCTCATCGCCGCCACATTGCGCTTGTTCGATGCGATCGCCGCGCGCGAGCATATAGCAAAATGGCTTGCGATCGCTGCTGTCGCAGGCGTGGTTTGCCTCGTTGCGCACCCGCGTATCGCATTCACGTATGCTCTGATTCTGGTGCCGTTCATTGTGCTGCGCTTGCCGTGGAAGCTGATTCTTGGCGCGTTCATTGCCATGTGCGTCGGTGCGGTGGCGTTTGTGGCGTTGATGCTGACGTCGTTCAAATCGGACCGTTGGGCGAATCCCGATTCCTGGTTCCATAGCCATCAGCCGTCCAAGAATTTGTGGGAGTCGATTTCGTTCTGTCTCACGGATGGGCTTGACGGTTTTCCTGCGATTCTGTTCGCACTGTTGCTGATTGCGGGAACTGCGGCCGCTTTCGTTTGCGCTTCCCGCCGCGCGGCTGCGCGTGCTTCGGATTCGTTTTCGTCGGCTGCTTCCACTGTGGTTCCCGTGGCTTCTGCTGATGTCGATGTTGATGCTTCGACTTCTGATATTGCGGTTTCCGCCGCTGATTCCCCGGTTTCCGTTTCCTGTCCGCCACCTGCGTCGCACTCCAACGCCACTGATGCCGCGTCCGCGTCGTCCGAATCATCTCGACTTCGTCGCAACGATCGCCTGCGTGACGTGATTGCGTTGACGGCCGCATTCCTGCTGGTCGCACTGGTGTATGTGTGCACGGTCACGCTGGTCGGCGCGTTGCCGAATATCATCAGCGCTCCGTGGTATCGCGATGAAAACCGTATTATGACCATGCTTCCGCTGGTCGCGCTGCCGCTGCTTGTCATTGGAATCAACGCTCTTGCCGAATGCGTTTCCGCGTGCGCCGCATCCGCTTCTTTCGCTCCTTCTGCATCTTCCTTTTCCACGAAGAATAGTGCTTCTTCCGTTCCTTCCCTTTCTTCTGCGTCTGCTGTTTCTTCCGTGAAGAACGCTTCTTTCGCTTCCAATTGGATCGTCCTAATCGCCGTATTCCTTGTGATTGCGATACTTGCGGTTTCCGCGCAGATCGTATGCCCATCGCGTTCCGCGGCTCGCGACACGATCATCGCGCATTCCAGTCTGAACCAAAGCGACCCCAACGAGCAGCTCACCGAGCAAAAGATCGCTGTACTGCGCAAGGTCACGGAACGTACGGGCACCCAGGCCACCATCATTTCCGATCCGTTGAACGGTTCGATGTATGCGGAGACGCTGTTCAACGCGAACATGTTGTATCCGATCATCAATGCGCGCACCGATGTGCCATCCGCTCCATTCGGCAAAGTGGAGACCGCGTTTGCTTCCGGCGATGCGCAGCAGGTGCTCGGCACGGTATGTCCGCTGACCGACGCTCCGGAATACTTCCTTACGATGGGCGACCAGGCGCAGAGTCTGCAGTCATTCCCGTATCGCGCCCAGTACGATTCCTTCCACAATGAGGAATTGATTGATACGTATGTGGATGGCGGCACGTTGGTGAAGGTTGCCGATTATTCGCAATACGGCCAGGGTTGGGCCCTCTACCGTTTCGGTTGCACCGATTAATCGATTTTTGGCTGCGCTGCCTTGTTCTGCCGTCGCTTGCACGCGCATATGCAAAACCGCACTTTCGATCAGTTGAGATCTGAATGTGTTCAGGACAACGATCGGCGGTGCGGTTTCGTTTATCTGCTTTCTTCTGTTTCTCCTATTTCAGCTTTCGGCTGGGAGGTTTTCTCGGATGGGTTGGCTTGGGGGATGGGCCGTAAACGGATAGTGTGGTTGCGACACGCCAGGATGTTGGTTTGCGATGAGGTGTTTCAGGGTTTTTCCGACGGTCTTTCGCCACGTGATGGCGTCCGCAGCCCGTTTTTCCCGTGTTTTCGACACGCCGATGCTTTCCAGTGTTTGCAAGGGTCCGCGTCTTGTTTCGTCATGCCCGATTTGCGTGGAATGGGATTGTGCTGTAGGTTTATCTCTTGCTGCCGCTCGGCGAGTGGTTCCCCGGTTGGGGTGCCTCGAGGCGGGTGAGAGGTGGTGGTTTGAGAACTCAAGAGCGTATTTGTACTACTTCTTTATAGTCAATGATTGCCAGTTCATCGTCCGCTCGTTCGCGAGTGGCCGGGAGGCCTTGAAGGACGGTGAGGTTTTCGTGCGATGCGCCTTTCCTTATAAGGCGATCGTCAATTTTCTTGTTTTTGAGAGTCACATGTTGGCTTTCTGCAAAGTTTTTTTTGTGGAGGGTTCGATTCTGGCTCAGGATGAACGCTGGCGGCGTGCTTAA
>OBHX01001004.1_pt1 | contig 25405 bp, 37 predicted proteins | sample 1519331 | NCBI WGS metagenome assembly OBHX01 (sample SAMEA2602897, study PRJEB22501) | metagenome
GGGATATCTGATTGTTCCAAAACCCAAACACTGCCTCAAGAAGTGCAAGGATCTTATCACCAAGCTTAAAAATATCCATACTTGTTATTCACCTCTTTCCTTTTACTAAAAAGACCATATTCCTGACACAGCTTATTCGTGATTGGCTGGATATACTTTGCCCAGTCTCCTTTTTCATAGCGATACTTTTTCCCATCCACAAAACTCACACTGTTAAATACAATGTGTGAATGAACATGTGCTGTATTATCATGCACCACATATACTGATTCAGTTTTCGCATATAAGCTATCAGCTGTGTCTTATCTTCCTTGGAATACAGCCCGGCATTATTGTTAAATACTATCTGGTTGATATTTATTCCAATTCTGTTGACTTCATTAATGAGTTCCTTCAGAATCTTCCTTACTTCCGGATAATCATTTGGTTTCTGACTGATAAGAAGACGGATATACTCAGCCTCATTCATTCCATTATCACATGCCTTTTTTGCAAGCATCTTGGCTTCCTCTGGCATTAGTCTTAGTGTTTTCCTAATACAATGAACTTTATCTGCCATAGACTCACCTTCCTCTCTTACCCGTACTATAACCCTTAATTCCTTCTGCAACTGTCACCGCAGCTTTTTCCAAATCATCCCTGCTACTTAGATGGCTAATGAATGATTCCACCAAAGCAGCCGCCATTTCATCAATCTCCTTTGCATAACAGGTCTTTTCAAACAACCTGTCCAGCCTCTTTTCATCTGCTTTCAAACTGTCATACTTATCCTGAAACTCACTGTAATCTTTAAAATCCTTTGGATCATTCCTGTGTGCATCAGCATCAAGTATCAGTTCATAGTTCCATTCACAAACAGTATCTATAACATCATCTATCGGGTATGGTTCAATTTCACCATTCTCCTCAGCTACATCCTGTCTGTACATCTTCCCATCAGAATCTATGCCAATAGCATAATCATGACCTTCCATATAGTTAAGCAATATTGCAGCATCTTCTATCGAAGGGTTAAGTAAGATATCAAATGTGTCTGCCCAGGCAATCAGTTCTTCTGGTTTTGAAAATAGCGTAACTTCTGCATCCATTGCTTCCTTGCACCTCCTTATCCGTGTTTAGAAATATTCACCAAAGCTCCAGTCTCCAGTTAGTCCCCGGCGACTGCTAGATACGCATTAGAGACATCTCTGTCCTAATGCCATCTAGTTAGGGAGAAAATCTCCCTAAAACCCTCTGTTTATGAAAGTGGGGGCGCTTTTTGCCCCCACTTTGCTACTTTGGGGGCGCTTTCTGCCCCCATTTTGTTATTTTGGGGGCGCTTTCTGCCCCCACTTTTATTTTTACTTCAGTCCGGATTTTGTCGTGTCCAAATTGTGGGGGCACTTTTTGCCCCCACTTTGACATTTTGGGGGCGCTTTCTGCCCCCACTTTGCTGTTTTGGGGGCGCTTTCTGCCCCCACACATCAAAATCCGGTTTCTCATGCCCTGACTGGTTCATCTGCTCGCTTATTCATCCTGTTCAGATTAAGCTTTGCCGCTACAAGCCACTCGTTGTAATCCTTATATCCGGCTGGAGGCGGGCAGTCTTCTACCTCATATCCAAGCTCATAATACTTTCTCATAAGTTCAGCTGCTGCTTTTCTCCCCGGCTCATCTCCATCAAGGCAGAACCGGATGGAAGTAATCTGCGGATGTTCCCGAAGAAAAGTCTCAAGTGGGGCATCTGCAAGCATCCCAAGTGCCAGCTTATTCGATTCATAATCTGTGAAAATATCCACATAACTCATAAGGTCGATTGCAGCCTCAAATACTACAAGCTCTGTACTGTTTTCATTTACCACATTAAATCCATAGTTCTTATCATTTCCTGTGACATCACACTTGAATGGCTTGCCCTGCTTATCAAACACTCCCCGCATACTTGCAAATCTTGTCACTCCATTTTTATCATTTCCTTTGAAAACAACATTGTGATAATGCCTGCTCTCATAAATCAGTCCTTCTTTTAAAAACAAATCTATGACTGCTCTGCTGATTCCTCTCTCCTGATTCAGATAGGAAATAAGATAGGAATTATCTCCTGCCGGTTCCGGTAGGACAAATGGCTTTCTCTCCTCTGCCTGCTTCTGCGATACCTGATGAACAAGTGGCTGCTTTACAGGATTCTCGATTCTTCTGTATCCTGCAAAATCTAAAAGCCAGAACACAGCCTCTTTTACACTCATTCCACAAAATACCCGTAAGAAATCTATCTGTGAGCCGCCATTGTTGCCTTTGTCAAACTGCCTTGACCATCTGTACCAATGGCTTCTGTTATAGATACGGATGGAATCCATCTCCTTTAAAGTGTGGTATTTGCCAATCCTCTTTACTGTATACCCAAGGCTTTCTGCAACTGCACACAGATCAACACGCTTTGCTATGGCAAGCTCTTCATCCGTAAATCTTCCATCCATGTTTTCACCTTGCCTTTCCCTGCTCTGCTACAAGCGGTGACTTGATATCAAGTGTCCGGTAATCTGTGCTCAGGGTAATCTTAGGATTATCAATCATGCCTTTTTCCCTGAAACTGAAAAATTCACGATTGTCTCCACCGACTATGATATGGTCAATGAGCGGTATTCCCATCAGTTCACACAGCTTGTTCATGCGGTCTGTCATCATCGTGTCTGCCTTGCTTGGGAATACATTCCCGGATGGATGACAATGGATTAACATCATGCTTGCCGCATTGCTTAGGATACTTGATTTAAACAGCTCTCTCGGATGTGCCATTGCCTCATTTAAAGAACCAACACTTGCAAAATGCACATTGATAGGTTTTAAATCTGACCTTAGATTGACCACACACACTACTTCCCTGTCAAACTGGCACATACAGTCTCCCATGACAGCAGCTATATCCGCCGGATTATTAAAGGTGTGCTCCGAATAAATCGGAGCATCCTTTACAAGTCTTACCGAAACCACATCAAGCTTGAAGTCATTCTTCTTTGGCATCAGACACCGCCTCCTCTCCAAACTCGACACGGATAACAAAGTCACCTTTCTGGCTGTTTATGAGAGCAATGAGTTCTTCCATTGTAAGTTCCTGCTCCATAACTGCCTCCTATCTGGACTTTTCCTTCGCATCATATACAAGGGGAGGTTCTGCAACGATACCATCAAGTCTCTTGTTTGGTGTATCAGTTGCAAGGGTGAGTTTTCTTAAATCCTTATCATAGTGATATACCTGATTGGAAAGTCTCTCGTCCAAAGACACCTCCTGCATATTTACCTCGACTACCATCTGTGCAAGCATCTCAGGGCTTCCCATATCTGAAGATACTGCAATAACCTCATGCACGCTCGAAGGGAGAATATAAAGGTCACTCTCTAAACTCTCTGCCAGCTCATGAAGCTCATTCTCATAAAGCATGGATGCTGCACCATTGATACCCTTTTCATTGGAAATCACCCACATCGTCTGCTCTGGTGGAATCTCAGCTATCATCATCTCTGCAATCTCCTGTGGCATCCCATCCCTTGCGAACATTTCTTTCATAATGTCATTCATGCTTCGTACTACAGGTGGGAAGAGTCTTCTTGTGTTTTCCGCTGCACACTTAAAGAGCTGTTCCTCGCTCATTCCAAGTCTTTTCGCAAATTCATTTGTAATTTTTGAACTCTGCACCGCATCCTTATCTGCACTGATTATTACCTTATACACAATAGAAAGATCCTGGAACTCTCTGTGCGGCACCTGTTCCAAAAATGTCTTATTCTGCTCTGTATTGATGAGCTGGAATACAATCTTCTCGTTAGCATCCCTCATAATGCTGTCCACATCAACAACCGGAGCCTGCTCATATGCCCTTTCCATAAAGTCACATGCAGCCATAAGTGTTTCCTCAAGATCACCACAGTCCTGATACTTCTTATACATGTCATTGATATAAATCGTAAGGAGCAAACTCTTCACGAAGAGTGTAAGTCTCTCCAACTACAAGTCTCTTGATTACATGTGCTTCCTTAGCATCAGATGTCCATGTGTCTACCACATTTCCATCCTTATCAAGTACAGTAAGTGTTGCACCTGTAAGCTCTGCACTGCTTGTGATACGGCTCCCATAACTCTTCTCATAATAATCAGTCTCCTTTCGACATCCATCCCATTGCAAGTCCTGCAACATCTGCATCGTCCATAACATCTTCTGTAGGTTCTTGTGCTTCACTATTGGCTGCCTGCATTATTACCGGCTGACCAACATTCATCCCGGATATCACTCCGCCTAACAGCTTTATTACCTCTTTTCTAGCCTCATTGGTTGCTGCTTCAATGACCTCTTCCTTAATGTCATCAATATCTTCTGACCGGATATATTCAGCCCTCTCTTTTTCCTTCTTCTTGATAACAAATGTTTCTTTTCCATAATTATCAATGTAGAACTGAATCGCATCTATGATGAACTGATTCTTAGATTTGAAAATCTTCGGATCAAGGTTCTGAATCACATCATTGATTTTCACATGCTGAGGATTGCTCATGTTGAGGCGGACAGAAGTTTTTACTTCATATTCAAGTCTTCTTCCCATCATCTGCCTCCTTATGATAATCGCTTAGTGCTTTTAAGTCCCATTGTGGCAAGCTGCTCATATCCTCTTGCATTTGCCTTTACATCAAGGTTATAGGAAATGTTCTTAGCATCATGACTACCAAAATTCTTCATCACAACTGCCCCGCCACCGACAAATACAATCGGTGTAGTCTTTAAGTTATACCCAAACTCACGGATTGAGTTATATACCTTATCAACAAAATCCTCTATCTCTGCCTTGATAATGGCAAAGTATTCATCATCAATATCTGACCTGCCATATCGCATGATGTTCTGTATCTCTGACTCGTCTACCTCTCCGTTAAGCTGTCTTACACACTGCTCATTGATAGAACGCATACAGGTAATAAGACCTTTTGGTATCGTCACACACTTTGATTCATCCGGTGACTTGTTGATTACCGGCATAATGTCGATTGTCCAGCTACCGATATCTACTATCAGCGTTTTCTTTGCCATTGTAGGAATCTTGTCCACTACTGCTGCATAACACTGAGGGAATACTGCCACATCATCAATTTCAATATAATACGGCTCATTCTCATATTTGAAGCTTACACGCTTATTCTTTGTCAGGTACTTGATAAAATCATTCTTCTCTGCTCCAAATCTTGTAAGTGGAAGTCCTACAGCAAGAAATACCTTTGCCTCTGCAAGACCTCTTCTTTTAAGTTCCTTAGCAACTGCTGCAAGAGTGAGAAGATAAAAGCTGTCATCTTCGACCTTTGTATCCTTTACTTCCTGCCTCACAGTTCCAACCTTATAGAACTTTCCTTCATACTCAAGTACATCGCCGAAAAGTGCCGGAGTTGTTGTAATCTCCTTAACACCTGTGACAAATACCTGAGAGATTGTTTTCATCATTGACCAGCCATGATCAATGCCGATTACTTCTAACTTGTTATTCATGTGTTTTGCACATCCTTTCTTCTTAAACAGCCACTTGAACATCTTAACCACCTACTTTCCTATCAGCTTTCGCATACAAGGAAAACAATAACCATTCCCCCGATAATACGGACAACCGACACATTCCGCTGGAAGCTTCTGTTCTTTTTTCTTAGATGGCTTACAACATGTTCCATTGGCACATCTGTTGTTATGTCCCCAGAAGAATCTACAATGCATACAATCTTTTAATTCTCTTTCAAGCTTTTCTTCTGGAGATACAAACCTGCGTTTCTTATGCTTATCTCTTTTTTCAACTGTTCCCACCAGAGCTCTCCTCCCTTCCAAGGAGTGATTGCTCTCTTATCTGTTCCATTGTCCTGTCCGACTCTCCTGCCGTCCTAGCTAACGAATACAATACGATAAGAACAATAATTATTAATGCTATGCTAAATCCCATCACCACTTTATCCTCCTTCAAATTAGTTGCCATATAGACAGAATTTGAATTTGGAAGTGATATAGTCTACATGGCTATGCTTAACGCTAAGCATGTAGGTACACGCCAGTCTTCTAGACTCCTATATCGCCCCGTGTACAAAGAGGTGTTCTCACCTCCGGGAGTTACAGACGAGCCACAAAATGTGTTTCACGACGCCCTTCTGAATTATCAGAAGCACTATCTCCTCTTTTAGCCTTTTGAGGATAAGGACGAACTTCTCGCCCTCTGTGGTTAATTATCCTTACGCAACATGCCGATTCCTTTTACCAGATTTCCATCCAGCTTCTCGCCCTTCATCTTTCGATCCATCAGACTACTAATATGATAGCTGTGACTTTCATCCTCCAGGTACATGCCCCGTAATTTTACTACCTACAGAAATTCTGTAGTGCAAACTACTTTGCAAATCTGTAACTGATTATTCAATTGTTATGTCCAATCTCTCTTGGACAATTGATATTCTACAATGCACTTTAATTTTACGGAAGTGACACCACTGGTGTATTTTTACGAATTTTCACCAGTTTTTGGTGTATTTGTCATTTCCTTTAATTTGTTCCATGTATGCTTAGGCAGTTCTCTTGCCGGCTCTCTGAATCGTTCAAGATATTTTTCAAATAATTCCGTATTGATTAATGCTGAATTACCGACTTTATAGACTGCTCCTGCCTCTCTCGCAATTACTATGATTCTCGATTTACTTATCCCATAAATAATCGCTCCTTCCTCTGCATTGACAAATTTTTTCATAAAATCCTTTGTATCTGAATAGCACTTATATGAGTAACTCATTCATCAGTCTCCTTTCACATTTGGCAATGGATGTTTCATTTCTGTTGGCGGTTCTCTGAATTGCTCCATATATTCATCAAACACCTCCAGATTAATCAGAATAGTATTTCCTTTTGCTTCGCCTATCTTATATACAGCTCCAGCTGCTCTAGCCATTTCGATAAATCTATGATGTCCTATGCTGTAAGTCATTGAACCCTCTCCGATTCTCACAAACTTCTTTTCCACAATTTTATTTGAACTAGGAACTCTTGCAGAATGTTTCATAAATTTCATCAACCTTTCCTTATGTACTAATATAATCTTTGCAAGCTGATATCTTGCTCCAGCAGCCAACGCTATATCCATTGCCTCATCTTGTGTTACATCTAATAAAGCCATTACCTCATCAATACGAATAAATCTTGGTTTTACAGTTTCTTTTCTATAGGCACAAACTGAACCACTCAATGTATTTACCATAACATCACCTACTTATAAAACTCAGAATCTGTAATATGAAAAGTTTCAAGATACTTATCCAATATTTCTGTATTAACAAGTACAAGCTGACCAATTTTATAACAAGCCTTGGCATCCTTAGCCACTTCTTGAAATTTTGTCATTCCCATACTGTACATTTTTGCACCATCTGAATATCTTACAAACTTTTTTGCATCCTCATATCTATCTTTCTTCTTTGATTCATTCATTGCTGTGCTCCTTTCACTTTGACTTCATAACAAATGACGTAATTTCTCCATAACGCAAAAAAGAGGACATCTTCTAAATTTCTTTAGAAAATGTCCTCTTAGTAGTTCATATTTGATTGAATCTTTTTCTTTTCAGATTGTGTACTCTTTCATACTGATGTAAATGACTATGTCAAAATGCGTCTTTTAATGCGTCCTTTGACGTACTCAAATGCCTCAACCCCGCATAAACACTAGGTTTATTTATCCAAGCTCTTCATTGTCGGGACGAAATCGTCCACTCACGACTTAATTCCATTTTGTAAATTTTATCGCCTATGAATGGGCTTTTATTCAACCTCTTTACACCATTCCCACTTGTTTCGTGAAGGTAAAAATGAGGTTTGGTGTAAAAATTGGTGTAAATGGTGTATATCCTTATTTAGTTTTGGGTTTTATAGCATTACTATAAGTCCTGTGCTTCATTCTACCACTTTCTCGTCATAAAGTAAAGAAAGCACACCCCGCATCTCTACGGCATATGCTCTCTTTCTGATTCTCTGACTATTTACTGATTAAATTGTAATTCCAATCCCTCAAACTCCGACTTTCTTAATTCCTTTGTTACATCTGTATAGATGTTCAATGTAGTAGATACATCTTTGTGTCCGAGTGCGTCCTGAATGACTTTCACATTCACTCCGGCTTCACACATTCTTGTGGTAAATGTATGTCTGAGAGAATGACAGCTAAAGTGTGGAAGTAAAACCTCTGGATTTTCACTTTCCAGAAACTGCTTATCATTACAATTTCTTATGATACGACGGATTGCTTTATTGAGGGTTGCTTGATGTTGCGGCTGACCAAAACGATTTACAAAAACAAAATCCGTGTATCCGTCAACCGTAGCTTCACAATGCAGTCCGAGAAGTTCCTGCCTTTCTTTTTCCATTAAAAATGCTTCTTTCACAAATTCAAGCATAGGAACTTGTCGCATACCTGCCGGAGTTTTGGTTGTATTCACATTGAAATAGCAGCCTTTCTTGCTTCCTTCAGTTCTGTGGTCATAATAAACCAGTGTATGATTCACATCTATAATCCCTTCTTCTAAATCTATATCACACCACCTAAGTCCGGTTAGTTCTCCCACACGCAACCCTGTTCCAACCATAACCGCAAATATCGGATACCAGTACTGTGCTTCCGGTGTATTCTTCAGATAATCAAGAAAAAGTTCCTGCTCCGGTTTAGTTAATGCCCTGCGTTTTTCAGTCTTAAAACAATGTGATTTTTTCAATTCACGCAAAACATTGTCCGTTGGATTGCTTCTGATATAATCATCATCTACTGCCATTTCAAAGACCTGATGTAGAACGGTATGTATGCTATCAATCGTTGCGGGTTTCAGATGTCTTTCATCAACAAGACTGTTGTAATATCTTTTTATATCAGTCTTTTTTATAGACATTATGAATTGAGAACCAATCTGATTACGCACGAATGTCTCGTACATATATTTGTAATTCTCAAAAGTATTATTCTTTATTCCACGTTTCAAATCTCTCCAAAGTTCATACATATCGTTAAGTGATGTATAGCGAGCTTCTGCCTTGATACCGTCTTTCTTGTCCTTGTCAATTTCATCTTCCTTATATCTTAAATCATCCAAGTTCCTTGCATAAATACAATGTCTTTTACGGTTCTCATCTGTCCATCGGAATTGATAAGTACCGTCCGGACGTTGCGATTCCCCTTTGCGGAGAACCTTTCTTGATTTATCTTTTCTTTTAGTATTTGCCATTGTGTTACCTCCTACAATTCTGTGCTTGAGTCAATAAACTCCTCTAACTTCTCTCGTATAATTAAAAGCCTGTCGCTTCTTGCAATTCTGAAACTGCAATCCTTATCCATCAATAGTGCCTTTAATCTTCGCTCTCCAATACCTGAATAAGCAGCCGCTTCCTCGACCGTAAGACATTTCTTTTCCCAAATCGGTATATCCTCCGGTGGTTGCAATAGCTGTTGCTGATATTCATAAAGTTCAGAACCATCTATTTTGTACATCTACATTCCTCCCCTCAAATAGAACACATCTGGTCTAAATATTCTTCAAATTGTTTGCGTTTAATTAGAGTTCTTTTCCCAATTTTCAATGTAAATTGTTTTGCTTCCGGTTGCTTTGTAAGTTCTCGTATTGTTTCTCTACCAATGCCCGTATATACATACATTTCATCAATAGAAAGTGCTATCTTATGCCACAACGGAACGCTCTCGCTTTTACTGGAAAACCACTCATCACTCAATCTGTTCATCATCTGCACCTCCCTTAAATTCCGATGTCTGAATAAATTTCTCGAATGCTTTTCTCTTGATAAATCTGCGATTACCCATCCACAATACAAATGGGCAGGCATATAGATTTGTTATTTCAATCAGTTTTTTCTCACTGATTCCTGTATAAAAAGACGCTTCTCTTATGGTTAATATAGGCTTATGCTCTAATGGCATTTCTTTTTTGCTTTGCATTTCGTCCTCCTTGTATTGATGGCATCAGTATATTCATTTTTCTGCGATAAGCCCATTATGCAATCGGACTCATCGCAGATTTGACTTTTTACTATATTGAATACTGCCTTTCGAGGTATTCCTCAAAGGATTTTCTCTTGATTACCCTGCGGCTTCCTATCCATATCACAAAAGGACAGTCCTCCGATTCTGACATCTCATATATCTTATTGGCACTTATCCCTGTGTAAATTGAAGTTTCCGTTACCGATAAAATAGGTTTTAACCAAAGCGGGATGTCATAACTTACAATTTCATATCTTTTCTTAGACATTCTGACACCCCTTTTCTCTTGCGTTGCACTGTCTTTCGGTAATCACATAATCCCAACCGGTTTGATTGCATTTATCACAATGGTCTTTGACCTTAGCAAACGGGTCAAGGCGACGCACGATATAATCTGGATTGTGAATATAATCTTTCAGGCACTTTGGGCAAAGGCAACGGATATTTTCTTTCTTTTCTTCCTTATAAATCCAAAGTCCGAAAGTCTTTTTAAGCGTTATATTTATCCGCCTTAAAAGCTGCTCATCTTCAATCGTTCCGATGTAATCTCTGAGTTCATCTTTGTTTACTGTCTGAAGTTGCTCCAGTAGAACCATTGACGGCTTCTTGAGTCCAAACTCCTGACCGAGCAGGATATGTGACGGCAGGTATCTTTTCTTGATAACGCCTGTTACAGCAGCCACAATAATTGTTGGTGCGTTTCTGTTATAATCATCTGCCTGAATTACAAGTACCGGTCGTGTTCCGCTTTGTACCGAACCTGTTCGTGTTCCGAAGTCGTAGTAGAATAAATCCCCACGGCAAATTGTTTTTTCTTTCATATGTAAAACCTCACATTTCTAAATATTTTGAAGTGTCATTCGTATCCGGAATGAAATAACCCCTTCACTCATTGCACAAAAGGGTTCATTTTGGACACCCAAAATCAGAGGTTCTTATAAATTTTCTTAAAACTTTTCTTTGCCGCTTCAATAGACTTGCTGACAGAACTGTGATAAGTTCCTTCTTCTGCTGCTATTTCACGACAACTTTTACCCTCAATGACAAACTTATACAATCTTCGTTCCTGAGCTGGTTTCATCATTGAAAGCACTATTCTAACTTTCTCAATTTCACGCAGACGCTGTAATTCTTTCCTCTCTGCAATTTCTTCTGCTTCTCTGAGTTCAAATGGGTCAACAAAATCTAAGAATGCTTCATTATGGAATTGCTCAAATAAATCATCCTCATAACAAAAAGCATCTAAATGTCTTGCATCTCGCATTTCACATCTATGAGTTTCTCTGTTATCGTCAATAATCACTTTTCCCTGTGCCATAGACAGCAGGACAAATGGAGTGTATCTGCTGATAATATCCGGGTATTTATCCCACAGTTCTTCTTCGGTAAGTTCGGTAATAACTGCCCATTTCTCTGTGCCGGTATATCCGTCATACTCATATTTGAGGTTCATAAGTTTACAATCTCTTGCAAAAAGTTCTTCCTGATTATTTAATTTGTTATTCTTTGTCATTTCCGTAATCTCCTTGAATTTGAATTTTTGAATTGGTTTGAAATCAAAAATTCGGAGATTACGGGTATTTAGCTATCTGGCACTGCCAAACGGTATAAAACATAAAGGTCCTTTCCCGAATAAGGGAAAAGACCTAATACTGCACGAAGCATAATCGAATAAAACAGCAACAAAAAAAGCACCGTCGAATCTAGACAGCAAAGAATACTTCTATTCTTCACTTATCCGGCTTCGTACGGTGCTTGGTAGTTTAGCAAATAAATTGCTTATCTCCGCTTACTCGATTAGAAATCGTTTCGATATTTACTTGTAATCTTCATCGCCTGCAATTCCTGCCATATCCGTTCCTGCGGATTCTGCGGAAGTAAGCGAGATTTAAGATATGGACATTCTTGCATTTCTGACACTTCACACTCAAATGTCCGGTTGCATCTGAAAAAACTCTTTGTATCCTGAACCCGCAAGTCGGGCAGAGAATATCACGCTCTTTCAGACTTTCTGCTTCTACTCTTGACAGAAGCAATCTCTTTTGTATTTCAGGTGCTACCTGAGTCTGTAACCTCATTGAGAAACACCTCCCAGATTTAACTCATTGGAAATGTACTCAAGGATATTGTGATACTCAAATAGTCCCATATCTCTCAATCTGATAACCAAGGCTGTATAAGATACTCCGATATAAGCTGCCATTCTGCGGATAACTGCTTTATCCTTTGAAGTAATGGTATTATCGCCATAAACTCTTATCGGATTTGACTGATTATATTTCGCCAAGGCATTTTCAATAATTCTTCTCGGCATAAGAAGCGAAGCTCCCATTGTATCTGCCTGCCACTCAACAGACGCAAACATCTGAGCCAGTTCCTCTTTGGAATAACTACGCTCACTGTCATACTCTGCATGAAAGCGTCCTTCACTCGGCATTGCATACATCTTACTCAAGATATGATATGACGCTTCGTGTGCCATTGTAAATCTGCGACGTCCCTGCTCCTTTTCAGCAAGAAGAAATTTATCAAGTACGATGGTATCTTTCGAGAAAACAAAGGGAATAATTTTTCCGTCCTGATGTATCAGCAGTGGTGTTGCTCCATCTGCCAGAAAACCAATCCTGCCTGCATCATCTTCTGCGAAAGAAGCGTATTCAATTCGTAACATAAGAAATTCTGTAATGAAATGTTCTATGTCGATGGATTGAATCACTCGATTGCTAAACTTATTAGCATAAGCTGTTATCAAGCCTTCGCTGATTTCTTCCAACTCGGCTCTTGACATATAAATACTCAAGTTGTGTCCACCTCCGACTCCACCTTGTCCGGCGGTGCAACTCCTCCGGCAAAGTTCTGTTGTATTTCCGCACTATCCAAATTGATTAGATAGCGAATTCCTTCAAGTGTTCTCATTCGTCTGTCCTCTGCTATAGTTCTTTGATGATGTGACAAGCCACACCCTGAATGCAGCACTCATCTACAATGATGTCTTTCATCTTCTTATTTTCCGGATGGAGAATGATTTTCTTATTCTCATCATCTCGGAAGTAGCGTTTCAATGTATTCTGATTATCCACAAGGGCAACTACTATATCGCCCTCATTGGCTTCTACCTGCTTTTTTACAACCACAAGGTCGCCGTCATCAATCCCTGCTTCAATCATAGACTGACCGCTTGCTCTTAATATGAAGAAATCTCCTTTGCCGAAAATAGCAGTAGGAAGTGATACATATTCTTCAATATTTTCTTCCTCATACTGAGGACTGCCACAAGGAATAGAACCTACAATCGGTGTCTGTGTCTGTTCGCCACTGTACTTACGGGTCACATTGGTACGAATCTCCTGCCCGTCATACTCAATCATATTTTTCTCAGCCATCTCTACCAAGTATTTATATGCTGTACCTCTGGCAATACCAACCGCTTCAGCAATCTTTGTAGTCGATGGGGATTGTCTGTTTTGCAGGTAATAATCCTCGATATACTTTTTTATCTCACTCATAAGTTCAGGACTCTTGCTTCTCATACCTGCACCTCGCTTTCTTTTCTATCGGAAGCAATCTGCTTTCGATAGTTTTATTATACCCGATACGAAAAATTTTTCAAGTAGGTTTTTCGCAAAAGAAAAATTGACTTTACGCTTTATGCAGACCAATTACAAAAATACAAATCTGCACTATTCATTCTCATTCATATCTTCAGTAGCTTTTGTGAGCATCTTCTTGTACTGTTCTTTCACACTTTCCGGTGCAAGTATCTGTACCTTGCCATTAAAGCCAAACACCCAACCGAAAAAGGTAGGACTGGCTGATACTTCGGTCTGTACTCTGAAAGACGTCATATCATACGCAAGGGTTGTCACATCTTCTCCGAAACGGTCAACCATTGTTTTCATCAGACTGTTATCACACCGTAAATCCACAAGAACTTTCTCGCCTGAGAACATAAAGAAAACTTCCTTTGTGTAATTCTCAATATCAAAATCATCAGGCATAGGAATAATGTCCTTATCCAATATCTCCGGCTTGGAAGCAATACGGTCTACCCTGAAATTGATAACCTTGCTTTTCTTCTCAGAATATCCGAGAACATAATAATAGTCCCCACACCAGAGAAGTTTATACGGACTGAGCTTATACACTTCGCCCTTGTTCTTCAGAACCTTTTTCTTTAATCCGGTATAATCGTAATACTGGAAAGAAATCTGTTTACCTGCGTTGATGGCATCGTTTATAGCGTCAATGATATAATATATCTGCTCATTATCCGGCTTAATGCGATTGACCACATAGTTATTACGCTTCAGCTTTGCCACCTGCCCCGGACTGGTCATCGTATGTATCTTCTCAATCAGAGTTTCGCTTTTCTTCTTTGTAATGAACTTCGATGACTCCACTGCATCTATCAGCAGTTTCAGTTCCGGCAATTCAAACTTACGACTGGCTACAAAGTATTTGCTCTGAGTAGAATGGATAGTAACAATATCCATTCCAAACTCCTGAAGTGCAGCAATATCTTTCGTAACAGTAGTTCTATGTGCAGATATTCCGTATTCATCATTCAATATATTGATTAACTGTGTTGTGGAAAGAGGATTTTCTTCATCGGTTCTTTCCAGTAAAATCTTTTGTAGGTATAAAATCCTTGGCTTTGTTTCCATTGTTGTCCTTTCCAACTACTAATACATATCTCCAAACATTTCTCCATCTATATCACTTATCTGCTCAATCGGGATGACTGTCTTATCTTCCATAATAACTGTATGTTCATATGCATCAAACTTCTTTACGCAACCGGTGCAGGTAATGTATGCTCCTCCAGCTTTTTTATTATCCGGTACGAAATAAGTGATTCTAACTCTTTGTTGTGTACCGATGGTTTCAGCAATCAGATTTAGCTTTTCATTCAATTCTGCTATGATTTCATCACTCAGCATCAATTTTTCATCCGTCTGTCTTGCAGTTTCTTTAATAGCTGCTTCGTGTCCAGTAAGTGCCGCAAAAGGCGAAAACTGTGCTGCTCTATCATAAAGGGACATACGAGGGTGTTTCTTTGAAGTTGGATTCGGCAGATTGATAATATCATCATATCTGTGATTGTCTTGATTCTCCATAATCTTCCTCCATTTACAGTGGCATAGGTGTCCGTGCGAGCATGAAAATGCAAATGGCAGATAAAATGACTGCTACGATTGCAACGCATATTGCTGTTTTCACTCCGTAATGCTTCTTCATTCCTTTGTAAATCAAAGCTGCACACCACTCACATATGGCAACAATCAGAATCAATATTCCGATTGACTTCCACAGCCACGAGAGTTCATATATCCATCTCATATTCTGTTTCCTTAATCATATACTTTATTTTCTACGCCTTGTGTCCACCTATCTGTTCATTACGGTCTTTGGCTGTCGCTCCCTCCTGAAGATTCATTCCTTTCAAGATGGCATTCTTCCCAAACTTCTTTTTTATCGTAAGCATTGTTTGTTGCATACGCTTTTCACGCTCTAAAGCTGCTTCTTCTTTGACTTGCTCCTGTTCTTTTGCCTTATAATCCGTAAAAAGGTCAAGCTGCTCATATTTATCTTCTTTCTTTGCTGAGTTCTCATCTACAAGTCTATTCGCTGTAATGTTAATTCTTCTGATAAGCAGATTTTTATCCACGATTCTGTCATACAATTCCATCACAGCATCGGTTATCAGCATTGTTGATGATGTCTGCCTTTTCAGGTTTGTTGTTCCGTGAGCGTGTTTAGGAACTCTTCTTCCATATCTGTCAATTGTGACATCTCCCTTATATTTTCTGCTTCGGTCTGGGTCTGTCAGATTTTCTATGTCATACCCTATGGTCAATACAATCTGGTCAGTAACAAGTCCCTTGTCTACTAAATCGAGTACCATAAGGTCAGTCATTTCTTTTACAACTAATTTTGCTTTATCAAAATCATACGGGCAGTGAAGTACCTGTCCTGAACATACACTATTGGTTTCCGGCTTATAGGCTTTGACCTGCTCCATCGTACAAGGTTCATATCCCCAAGCATGGTCAATTAGCAATTCCGCATTGATTCCAAACAGCTTGTAGAGCAGTTCTTCGTTATACAGTTCATTCGACTTTCCGATGGAACACCTTGCAATATCTCCCATAGTAAAAAGTCCATGTTCTTCCAGTTTCTTTGCATAGCCTTTACCAACTCTCCAGAAATCTGTAAGCGGTCTATGATTCCATAGCTGTCTGCGGTAAGACATTTCATCCAATTCGGCAATTCGCACACCGTCCTTATCCGGCTCAATATGCTTTGCCACGATATCCATTGCAATCTTACACAAGTACATATTCGTGCCGATTCCGGCTGTTGCCGTAATTCCTGTTGTTTTCAAAACATCCTGTATCATCGTCATGGCAAGTTCCCTTGCAGTCATCTGATAGGTGTTCAGATAATTGGTTGCATCTATGAATACTTCATCAATCGAGTAAGGGAAAATATCTTCCGGAGCGATGTATTTCAAGTAAACACTGTAAATCTTGGTACTATACTCCAGATAGTATGCCATACGAGGTGGTGCAACGATATAATCAATCTCCAGTGCCGGATTCGCATTTAATTCTGTACTGTCATCAGACGAACCAGTAAATGTACGATTTGGTGCTTTCCATCTTCGGGTGTTATTAACTTCTTTTACCTTTTGTACGACCTCAAACAAGCGTGGTCTGCCGGGTATCCCATAACTTTTTAATGACGGAGATACCGCAAGGCAGATAGTTTTCTCTGTCCTGCTCTTATCTGCAACCACAAGATTTGTTGTCAAAGGGTCACGATTTCGCTCTTTACACTCCACAGAAGCATAGAATGATTTAAGGTCGATTGCGATATAGGTCTTTTGCTTTGACATCATTCTATGCTCCCTTCTAAATATTCCCTCGAGTAAATATGCTATCGTTAGTGTCAATCCTCGGTATAGAAACCATCCAATACATATGTTGTGACTGGTGTTATATACAATTCATATTTAATAACCAGTCTGATTAAATCACTTCCGTCAATCAATGTTATCGGCGTACCTTCTCTCGCAGCCTCTCTTGCCTTATTGGTAAATCGGCTATTAGTAATAAATACTCCATAATCGGCTTGATATTTGTTCATTGCCCCAAGAAATTGATTGATATCCGGCTCACTCACTGGATTTGAATTAAATCTTTTACACTGAATAACCACTCTGGTTGTTCTAAAATCATCGGCATCTACGTGATATCCATAACCATCAATACCACCATCATTTGACACCTGAACGCCTTTGTTGGTAAACTCCACTCCCATCTTTGTAAGAAGTGCTCGTGAAAATTGTTCAAACTTTGCTGGAGACATATTTGCGATTGCACTCTGAAGTTTTACCTTGAAATCATCTAACAATTCGTCATCTGTGGATTCATTCTCCTCATCTTCAACCTCCAGTGTTTCTATTGGCTTGTTTTTCGATTTGTTCTTAGTCGAATGTTCCTCCCAATAGCTTCGTGCCTTATCCCTTACTTCTGTCTTAACATCAAAATCTGTTAAATCTACATTTGCTCCATCTTGAGTAAGTGTAATCTTTGGATTGAATTTCACATAAGATATGAGTCCGACATAACTAAGCTCTTTAATAGCAAAATTAAACTTAAAATCAAATTTTTTGTACTGATTTCCTGTTTTATTAGATGTATATAGTTTCTGTTCAAATTCAGCAATATGCTCATCTAACTCACTAATTCTGTCTCTAATTTCAGAACGCTCTAACTGTCCACCTGCTTCCTGAAGGACTTGAAGGATTGGTTTAATAAGGTATGATACTTGTTCTTCTGTATTTAAATCGTCATAAAACATATTTACATTTACACCTCTCATTTACTGTGCATACTTCTTGAAATTCTCTGCCTGCTCAAGAACTTCCTTGTAAACATCATCAATGGTTACTGGCGGATAGCCGAACTCATCAAGCAGCAATATCAAATCCACTTGCAAGTTTGCCTTAATATCATCACGGGCAGACCAATCGGTATAGCGTGACTTATCATCAACAATCAGCTTTATCCTCTTGGATAATTCAATCATTTTATCGTCCGGATATTCAAACTCAAACTTCTTGGAAACTGCTTTCAAAATATCATAGAAAGCTTTTTCTTCATAATCTATACCCATATTCTTGAAGGAGTTCTTTTCTGTTTTCAGTTCAGACAACAACTGTGCAAGCTGCTCCGCAACATCATCAAGGACTTCGTTGGCATACGCTTCATCACGACGTCGGTTATTATACTCATCAACAACTTTCTTGAGTCTGTCTGCAAATTCCACACCCATAATCTTATTGACTTTCTTAAACTCGTCAATCGCCTGAGAAAGAAGTCTTTGAAGTATCTTGATTTTCGTATTTGGCAACTGAATAGCATTTATCTTATCCATATACTCATCGCTGAAAATATCCACTGATATATGCTTTCCGGTTTCAAATAATTCCTCAATGCCATCAGACTGAATTGCACCCTCAAGCATTTTGCGAACACGAGCGTTCATCTGCTCAATATCCGGTGCGTCGCCCTTTGTCAACTTGAAAAGGATAGAACGGACAGCACAATAAAAATGGATATAATCCTTATCTTCATCAGAGAATTTTTCACTTGAACTACAAAGGTTAAATGCCTGTTTCATTCTCTTGACTGCTGCCATAAATCTTCTTTCCAGTTCTTCAGACAACTGCACATACTCAACCGCACGGTTCAGGCAGGCAAGCTGTTCGGTAGGCGAACCATTGAAGAAATCAATGCTATTAAAGTTATGGAACATCTGACCAAGAACTTCTAACTGGTCTTTTACAATCGTGATAGACTGCTCCACACCTTCAAATTCTTCGCTCTCAAAATTCGTATATTTCTTGAGGGCAGTGTTCATATTTTTCTTGATACCTATGTAGTCAACAATCAAACCTTTATCCTTGCCCTCGCATACACGATTTACACGGGAAATCGTCTGAATAAGGGTATGCTGCTGAATAGGCTTATCAATGTAAATCGTATCAAGCTCCGGCACATCAAAACCAGTCAGCCACATATCTACAACAATAGCAATCTTAAAGTTTGATTTCGGATTCTTGAACTGACGGTCAAATTCTTTCCTATCTTCTTTTGAACCAAGCATATCATAGAGGTCTTTTTCATCATCTTTATTACGAGTCATAACCAACTTGATTTTTTCCATTGGCTTCAACTCTTTTTTATCTTTTTCACTCAGAACGACCCCGTCATCACAAATTTTCTTTTCTGTCCATTCCGGTCTGAGTTCCTTTACTATCTTATAGAAATCGTATGCTATATTTCGGTTGGAACATACAAACATTGCTTTGCCTGCTACGGTTGCACCTTCTGCCACACGGGTTTCATAATGTTTGATAAAGTCCTCCGCAACAGCACGAAGTCTGTCAGGGTCGCCAATAATAACTTCCATTTTAGCAACTGCTTTCTGGCTTTCTTCTACTTGATGTTCATTTGCCCCTTCAAGTTCACACTGAGCATAGTATTCTTCAATCTGTCTTACCTTGTCCTGATTGAGCATAACTTTAGCTGCACGACCATCGTAAACAAGATTAACTGTAATACCGTCCTTAACTGCTTCTGTCATTGTATATGCGTCTACAACACCACCAAAGACTTCGATTGTTCCATCAACCGGAGTTCCGGTAAATCCAACATAAGTTGCATTTGGTAAAGAGTCGTGCAGATACTTGGCAAAGCCATAGGTTTTCTGAACACCGGACTCTGTAATCTTAACCTTTTGGTCGAGATTGATTTGGCTTCTGTGTGCTTCATCAGAAATACAAATAACATTCGTTCTATCTGTAAGAAGCTGCAAATCCTCTGTAAATTTCTGAATGGTAGTCAGATAAACACCACCACTCTCTCGTCCCTGCAGCTCCTCACGAAGTTTCTCACGGGACTCAATACTTACAACAGTTTCATCTCCGATATATTTCTTTGAACCGACAAACTGTTTGGAAAGCTGGTCGTCAAGGTCTGTTCTATCCGTAATAATGAGAATAGTCGGAGAAGAAAAGTATTTGCTTTTCATCAGCATACGGGTAAGGAAAAGCATTGTATAACTCTTGCCGCACCCTGTCGCTCCGAAGTATGTACCACCTTTACCATCTCCTTCAGGGCGAAGATGAGCCTTGATATTCTCATACAATTTATTTGCCGCAAAGAACTGTGGATAACGGCACACTATCTTCAAATCCTTATCTGAGTTATCCGGAAAATAAATAAAATCTTTGATAACTTCAAGTAAACGGTCTTTTCGGAAAAGTCCCTTTATCATTGTTACAAGAGAATTGATACCGTCCAGTTCTTTATCGTCTGAGTTTATCTTTCTCCACGCATAGAAGAAATCATACGGGCTGAAGAAAGAACCATATTTATTATTTGCTCCGTCACTGATAACAACAAACGCATTGTATTTAAAAATCTCCGGAATATCTCTACGGTAACGGATTGTAAGCTGCTTATATGCGTCCATTATGGTCGTATTTTCTTGTACCGCACTCTTAAATTCAAGAACAACAACAGGAATACCATTTACGAACACAATGCCATCAGGAATACGCAACTGATTATTTACGCCTTCAATTTCAAACTGATTAACCGCTTTGAAAATATTGTTTTCGGGAGTGTCGAAATCAATAAGTTCAATATAGAGGTCTTTCTGCGTTCTGTCCTCACGGTTAAGAATAAAGCCATCGCAGAGCAACTTAAATACAGCTTTGTTTGCTTCATAAATCGTACCGGAAATATTACGCAGCATTAGAATGACACTATCCACCTCACTCGGTGTGATACCGTCTTTCGCATAGCGATTATAGAGGTATTGCTTCAGGTCGTCCGTAAGCAGAACCTCCGTCCTTTCTCTGTGTATCTGGTCGCCACTGACATAGGTGTACCCCTCGTCTTTGAACAACTCCATTATTGACATTTCCAATGCGTGTTCATTAAAATTTGCCATTGCGTTCACTCCTTTTTATCGGCATATATCTCTTTCAATATTTGCTTATGTCGCTGTTCCATTTCATAATCCTGATATTTCAGTCCCAATTTTGCAAGCATTAGAGTTCCCTCCATATCATCTATATTTCCATAACTTACTGCACGGCTCACTCCAGTCAATGCCCCAAGTATTAGCCTTGTGCAATCAAGAGCAAAATCTATCAACTCCTGAATATCAGGATATGTAACCGGATTTTTATCCCACACCTTTTCTTCTGTTAAAATATGTTTTTCGTCATTATGAGCATATATTTTATTTCTTTGAACACGAATATTCTCTTGTTTCTTGCTAAGAGAACAAAAACGCTTTTGATATAATTCTAAAAACTCTGAAAATGTCAGATTAACCCGTACTGGTATTTTTTCAAAATCAGGTGTATCAAACAGTTTTAGAATTTCTCTTTGGCTTTTCACTTCATTTTCATAGAAACATTCTTCCGTTGGTTTCAAATGATGCTGATATGGCACTTGGAAAGAATATTCTCTACCATCTTCCTTAATTGTTACTATATCTCTATATTCTGGAAATAAGTCCAAATTATCTCTGCAATACTTTAAGAGCAAACCAACTGAAACAACGTCTTTTGTTTTATCATACAATTTTGCAATTTCCATAAAACAAGCCTTTTGCAACGCCCCATACACTACTTGATAAAAGGCAGGCGAAAGATTCATTTCATTATTATACTTCTTGCTCATTTCGCTATACTGCATCATAATTGCATAATACGCATTAGCGTCAAATGCACTTTGATATAAATCCTCTGCAAGTTTGATTAACTTTTCTTTATCCATTTTTCACACTCCTTGCAGTAAATGATAATTTAGCGGCTTGAAAGCTGTGCTAAAACCGTGGCTTGCAGTTCTTCAAGTAGGGTGATTTCCTTTGTATTCAAAGTCATTTGCTCAACGATTGCGGCAAGATTTAACTTTTCGATGAACTCGGACGGAGGAACTACAATCTTTATGTTGTCAATAAAATTTTTACTAAGGTTATCCTGTGCTCCACCATTAGAAAGTCTGCTTATCGCAGCTTGACTTTGAATAAGCGAGAAGTACAAGTATGCTGCTTCTGCTTTTGAGCGACATATCATACCGCAGATTGCTTGATTGGTAGTTGCCTCGATTGCGAGATACCCAACTTCTCCTGCTGTAACACCATACATCGCCATCAAAACGGTGTCTTTGGGAAGTAGTTTTGTAGAACTTTCGCTTAATCCCAACGAAGTAATATATTCTTCTGTCTGCAAAGTGATATTGTTATGCACCTCGCCAGATTTGACCCAAGAAATCGTTCCGTTTTCCCAATATTCATTGTTGGTACGGGATGGTGTCGAACCGGATTTTGTTTCAGCGCAAAACTCGGATACGGTTTTAATCTTAAAATCCTCTGGAAATATCAAGCTATCCATTTCTGCCTCGGTCAGATTTATCAAAGCCCCTCTGCCGACATTCTTTTGGATAGAAGCAGTTCCAACCGCTACTAAATTATCATTTATCTGCTGTTTCAAAGCGATTCTATCGGTTAGTGTCTTGTAGGCTTTCACTATTTTTCTCTGCTTTTCAATATCCGGTACTGGAAGTTCCACCATACAAAGCTCATTCCAATCGAAAATCTCTCTTACGCTTCCGTGTGACTTATATCTTGCATAACGGTCAAATTCTGGTCGGCTGAACCAAAGCATAAGATATTCAGGGTCAAGTTCCTCTTTATTTTCAACTTCAAAAACTGTATAAGAGCTTGAAATAATACAATCTTCTTCATCTAAATAAGCAATAGAAATTTTTTCTCCATTTCGTGAAGTAACGGGTCCGTATGCAAACTGTCCCGTTCTGACTATCTTATAATTCGATAAATCAGTTCCTACAATGTTTGCTATTGAAGGAATAAATTTTTTATTTATACTTACGCCAAGCAACTTTGTTATGGCTAAATTCCTATTACGCTCGTCCACAAGTCGAATGTAATTGCCTAATATCTTATATCCTTTTTCCATTCCTACCACCTTAACCAATGTATTTTCTATGAGCAATTTTCACATTGCTCTGCTTAACCATTGCATATTGCAATGTCGTATCTATTCTTCTATGTCCCAAGAGCTGCTGAAGCTGCTCTATTGGCATTCCTTTGTCTATTGCCATTGTCGCAAGTGTTCGCCTGAATTTATGAGGGTGTACCTTATTTAGTCCCAATCGTTTTCCAAGCTGTCGTAATCTCACTTCAATACCTCCGATATTCATTCGATTATACGGAGATTGTAATGATACAAAAAGTGCCGGATTATCGTCCTTGCGACTATTCAGGTAATTCTGCAAATGTATTTTTGTTCTTGCATCAAAATATACTATTCGCTCCTTATCGCCTTTGCCAAAAACAACACATTCTCTTTCATTAAAATCTATATCCTCACGATTTAGCAACACCATTTCTCCGACACGCATACCCGTTGAAGCAAGCATATCAATCATTGCCAAATCCCTGAGTTCCGTGCAATTATCCCTCATCAGTTCAAGTGCTTCATCAGAGTAGGTTTCTTTAATGTTTGTTCCGGTCTTAACCTTATGTATTCGCCTGACCGGACTTTTCAAAATATAATCTTCGTCCTCAAGCCAAGAGAAAAAACTGGAAAGTATTCGTCTTATATTATCTATCGTAACTTTACTTGATTTTTTCTTAGCTTGATATTCGGTCAAATAACAACGAATATCGTCAGTTACGATATATTTGATACCCTTTCCAATGCCATCAAGCATTGACTGTATCGTTGCATTATAGTATTTCAAGGTTTTCTCAGAACAGCCCTCAATACGCTTTGCCGATAGGAAAGACTCTACTAAATTCTGTTCTGAAAGTTCCTTATCTTTTTCTGTCTTTGTTACCTCATAATCAAAAAGTGTATGTTGCAACACCTCTTGCAATCTTTCTGTCTGTGCGTTATTCAGGTAAGGTAACATTCCTTGAATAACATCTGTGATTAGGTTCTGTTTCATAGTCAATTCTCCTTTTCTTTTTTAAGAGAACGACTACCAGTGGCAGTCCCTTGTTTTAACTCCCGCCACTGATGGGAGTTCTATTGTAAATGATAATTTAGCAAATACAGAACAAGCAATTTTGGTTGAAACCGTAATCAATAATCATACTGTCCCAACAGCTCTTGGCGACCTTGTTGATTTCATTGATGGAGATAGAGGGAAAAATTATCCCACATTTGATGAATTTACCTCAACAGGTTATTGCCTGTTCTTAAATGCTTCTAATGTTACATCTACGGGCTTTAACTTTGATAATTGTATGTTCGTTTCAGAGGAAAAGGACAAACTAATGAATAAAGGACACCTATCTCCTTACGACATTGTTCTTACCTCTCGTGGAACGCTCGGCAATGTTGCTTTATATGACAAGCACATTAAGTATGAAAATGTGCGAATCAACTCCGGTATGCTTATCATACGCCCTAAGACTAAGCGGCTTTCTCCATATTTCATATATGCCTTATTGAAAAGCTCATATATGAAAGCTGCTATTGAACGATTTAAGTCCGGCTCTGCTCAACCTCAGCTACCAATCAAGGATTTGCAGAAAATCACTTTTGAAATACCGGAATCCGATACAGTTCTTGTTGCTTTAGACCGTCAATTTCTTGCTGTCGAGGAAAGCATATCAATAAACAATAATGAAATTGGCAACCTAAAAGAACTGAGTAACGTATTACTTGCTGAGTTAAGCCGCTAAATTATCATTTATCTTCTGCTTCAAAGCAATTCTATTTTCAATAGCAGTATTATACTCCACTATTTTTTGCTGTTCTTCGATTGGCGGAAATTCTATCTCAATTTCAGAAATATTACCAAATCTGCAATATTCTCTTGCAGAACCTTGTCCTAAGAACTCGCAATAACGTGTAAACCACTTCTGTCTTATTATCAGCTCCAAATAATGTGGCAACAACAAATCTGTTCTATGAACATAAAACACTTCATATAAAGAGGAACATATAGCACGGTCATACATATCATTGATAGCTATTGAATTTAATTCCATTCGAGCCGGATTAAAAATAAAATCATCTCTATAAAATACATTATAAATTGATGTATCAGCATCTTTCTGTTTTGGTGGAATTAACCCATCTTTTGATACTCCGCAGATTGGCAAATCTGAGCCATCATTTTTCTCTCGCCTTTGGGTTATAAGTTCTCCGAGTTTGCACTTAGTTAATTCCATAACCCAGTTCCTCCATTACCTTTAGTAAATCTGCTTTGGATTTTTCCTCTTGAACAAGAAGTTCTTTGAGTTCTCCCTGCAATGACTTC
>OBHX01001017.1_pt1 | contig 25265 bp, 19 predicted proteins | sample 1519331 | NCBI WGS metagenome assembly OBHX01 (sample SAMEA2602897, study PRJEB22501) | metagenome
TTTCTGTTCTGACAGGCCTGACAGGTGGTTACATCATTGCGTGGCCGGTGATGACAATTTTATGCGGTATCCAGCCGAAGACACAGAATGCAAAGCTGAATATGACAGTGAATATTATTTTATCTCTGGTGGGTCTGGCTGTCTGTGAAGGTGTGGGTGCCCTGCAGTGGGCATTGCTTTCAGGTAATGATCTGAGAGGCATTATTATTTATTCCCTGACAGCATTTGTACCAAAAGATATCGTTTTGACAGTGCTGGCCGTGATCATCGGCAGACAGGTGAGAAAAATGGCAGCAAAGGCCGGTGAATTGTAGAAATAAAAACACGCAAAATAAGAAATCGTGAACACTTTGGTGGGCACGATTTCTTTGTGGGAAAGAACGTTTTATTTTGTTTACTATATTCTGCCTCGACAGCTATTGACAAAAATTATTAATAAGGATAGACTAACTCCGTAAGAATTGATTTTTTTTATCAATAGGAGACATAAAATGACATTAAGAGATTTACAGATGGGTGAATCTGCCGTTATCACGACAGTAGGCGGAAGAGGTGCCCTTAGGCAGCATTTTCTGGATATGGGCATGATTCCGGGGGTTCAGGTAACACTTGTGAAGTATGCGCCGATGGGAGATCCGATGGAGCTGAGGCTTCACGGATACGAACTGACACTGAGACTGGCAGATGCAGAGCAGATAGAGATTGAAGAAGTTCAGAAGGCAGGAACCGAACATGAGGCCTCTAAGGCGGGAAAAGTTGGAAGATTGAAGGAAAGCGGGCGCTTTACGGATCATCCCGGTCTTGGTGAGGGTGGCAAATACCATGAGAAGGAGACGGAGCATCCGCTTCCGGATGGGACAACACTGACTTTTGCATTGGCGGGCAATCAGAATTGCGGTAAGACAACATTATTTAATCAGCTCACCGGTTCCAACCAGCATGTAGGTAATTTCCCGGGAGTTACTGTGGACCGCAAAAGCGGTGTGATCAGAGGACATGAGAATACGCTGGTGACAGATTTGCCGGGAATTTATTCCCTGTCACCCTATACAAGTGAGGAAATTGTCTCAAGGCAGTTTATTCTTGATGAAAAGCCGACAGGTATTATTAATATTGTGGATGCAACCAACATTGAGAGAAATCTTTATCTGACCATGCAGCTGATGGAATTGGATGTACCGATGGTGCTGGCATTGAATATGATGGACGAGATGCGCGGCAATGGCGGAACCGTTGATATCAATGAGATGGAGACATTTCTTGGAATTCCGGTTGTACCGATTTCGGCAGCGAAGAATGAAGGTATTGAGGAACTTGCAAGTCATGCGCTGCATGTGGCGAAGTATCAGGAATGCCGCGGAAGGAAAGATTTCTGCGATGAGAGTGATCATGGCGGTGCGGGTCACCCCTGTCTGCATGGCATTATGCATCTGATTGAAGATCATGCCATACAGGCCGGCCTCCCTGTGCGCTTTGCGGCCACAAAGCTGGTGGAGGGCGATAACGGCATCCTGGAAGCTTTGAAACTGTCGCAGAATGAGCAGGAGATGCTTGAGCATATTATCTGTCAGATGGAGGAGGAGCGCGGACTTGATCGTGCAGCGGCCATTGCGGATATGCGTTTTTCATTTATCCAGCACCTGACAGAAGCATGCGTGGTCAAACCGCATGAGAGCAAGGAACGCGAGAGAAGTCGTAAGATCGATCAGATCCTTACCGGCAAATATACAGCTATTCCATCTTTTATCGGTATTATGGCGCTGGTTTTCTGGCTGACATTCAACGTGATCGGGGCATGGCTGCAGGGACTGCTTGAACAGTTCATTGGATGGCTGACGGAACTGGCAGATGCGGGAATGACAGCATGGAATGTGAATGATGCCCTGCATTCTTTGATTATTAACGGCATTTTTAATGGCGTCGGCAGTGTGTTAAGCTTCCTGCCGATCATCGTGACGCTGTTTTTCTTCCTGTCACTTCTGGAGGATACAGGTTACATGGCCAGAGTGGCTTTTGTTATGGATAAGCTGTTGAGAAAGATCGGTCTTTCGGGACGAAGTATCGTACCGCTGCTGGTCGGCTTTGGGTGTTCAGTACCGGGGGTTATGGCCAGTAGAACCCTGCCATCGGAACGTGACCGTAAGATGACGATCATGCTGATTCCGTTTATGAGCTGTACCGCCAAACTGCCGATTTACGGATTTTTTACGGCGGCATTTTTCCCGGAGTACAGCGGATTGATTATGGTTGCACTTTATTTTGGCGGTATTGCAGTCGGTATTCTGGTGGCAATGATTGCGAAGAACAGTATTTTCAAAGGGGATGCGGTACCTTTTGTTATGGAGCTGCCGAATTACAGAATGCCGGGAGCCAAGAATGTTTTGCAGCTTTTGTGGGATAAGGCAAAAGATTTCCTTCAGCGAGCATTTACGGTTATATTTCTGGCAACGATTATTGTCTGGTTCCTGACAACATTCAGTCCGCATCTGAATATGGTGACAGAATCCAAAGACAGTATCCTGGCCGGTATAGCCGGTGTGATCGCACCTGTTTTTGCGCCGCTTGGATTCGGTGACTGGAGAATATCAACAGCATTGATCACCGGTTTTATTGCAAAAGAGAGCGTTGTTTCCACATTATCTATTTTGTTTGGGACAACAACTGCACTGACGTCGCTGATATCGACAAAAGCAGCGGCAGCATTGCTTGTATTCTGTTTGCTTTATACGCCGTGTATAGCTGCCATTGCATCCATACGAAGGGAGCTGGGACAGAAATGGGCCATTGGTGTGGTTATTCTGCAGTGCGCCATTGCATGGGTATGCGCATTTGCCATGTATCATTTGCTGATGTTTTTGTAACAGATGACATATTTTACTTTATAGGCTGCTTTTCGGAAAGTTCCCGGAAGGCAGCTTTTTACGTTGTTGACTCAGATGCGTACTTTGTTGAATTCCTTTCGTTCAGTGATTGACCGGGAGAATGAGTTGTAATAAAATAGTAAGAGTCAAAATGGCCGAAAGGAGATTTTTGGAATGCGAACAGCTGAAGAGCTTCGAAATGAACTGCGGGGGATGGACAGGCGGAGCTATCCGGCCTATAAGGCACTGGCAGGAACCTGGCAGTTTGAGAAATATAGATTAACCATTGATCATGTGCAGGGAGATCCGTTTGCCTCACCTTCCAGTCTGCATGTGGAGCTGTCTCACAGACAGGCCAGGATCCCAGAGCGATATTATGAGAATCCGTATGCAAAAACAGCACTCAGAGATTATATTGTCCGTGAAGCAGGGAGACAGTTTGAAAAATGTAATTTCAAGGCCAGGGGATCCGGCAAGAGCGGTCTGATGAGCATCAGCCGGTGCGGGCAGGAGGTACTGGAGCGAAGCGCCTGTGAAATTGACGGGGAAGGGATTATTCTCAGATTTCATGTGGGTTTTCCGGCTTTTGGAAGGACGATTCAGGCCAAGGAGCTGGAGAAGATATTATTTGATTTTCTGCCGGAGTGCATCGAGAATGCCATGTGCTGGCGAAGGCTTGATCATCGAGCAGTGGAACAGGCTGTCTGGCTGGCAGAGGATCAGGAAGCGCTGCGGAAGATACTTGTGGAGAGGCAATGGGTCGCTTTTGCGGCAAATGGTTCTGTTTTGCCGAGAAAGAGCGGTGTGTCAGAACTGCCGATGACAGGAAGCGTTCCGTTTACGGCACCGGATTCAATGACAGAGACGGTTGAACTGCCGCATCGCGGCAAGGTAACAGGAATGGCTGTACCTGAGGGCATTACGCTGATCGTCGGCGGCGGTTATCATGGCAAGTCTACATTTTTGGAGGCTCTGCAAAACGGTGTGTATAATCATATCGGCGGTGATGGCAGGGAATTGGTTATCACAGACAATACGGCAGTGAAGCTCAGAGCGGAAGATGGGCGTTCTGTGAGGAATGTAGATATTTCCATGTTCATCAATGATCTTCCGAATGGCAGGGATACGACCTGCTTTTCAACGATGGATGCCAGCGGTAGCACTTCTCAGGCTGCGGGAGTTGTTGAGAGCATGGAGGCGGGGACACGGCTGTTATTGATCGATGAAGATACATCGGCAACGAATTTTATGGTGCGGGATGCGCTGATGCAGCGGGTGATTTCCCGGGAGAAAGAGCCGATTACGCCATTTATCGAGCGGATGCGCGCACTGTATGAGCAGGCGGGTATATCGACAATTCTTGTTGCCGGAAGCTCAGGTGCATTCTTTTATGAAGCAGACAGAGTTATCCAGATGGATCGCTATCATGTGGTGGATATCACGGAAAAAGTCCGCAACATCTGTGGACAAAATGCCTGTGGACAGCATGTTATGGAGCAGATGCAGACTGCAGCCTTTGAGCTGCCGGTATTTGACAGAAAAAGTCCGGCAGCCGGTCATAAACGGGAAGTGACGGACACGGGCAGAGAACGCGGTGGCCGGAGAGGACGGCATGGATCAGGTGCCGCAGATCGTCCGCGTACAATGAAAGTGAAGATCATGGGCAAAGAGATGCTGATGCTTGATAAGGAAAACGTTGATCTGAGATATACAGAGCAGCTGGCAGACAGTGAGCAGACAATGGCATTGGCTTATTTTATGCGTTATCTTTTGGAAAAGGCAAAGTCAGCACAGACAGTCCGGGAATCTGTCAGTGAAATAGAAACACTATTTGAGAAAAAAGGATGGCAGGCTTTTTGCAGTGGCTATGTACCCTGCGGGCTGGCACGGCCGAGGACGCAGGAAATATATGCGGTACTTAACAGATACCGCGGTTAATGGATGGTACACGCCTGACAGGAAGGACTTTGATAAGGAATGTTGTAAATGCGTGCATTGAATTTAGGAGGAAAATATGCTGAATCAGTTTTCTAGAACAGAATTACTGCTGGGACATGACAATATGGAAAAACTGAAAAATGCCAGAGTGGCAGTTTTTGGAATAGGCGGTGTCGGCGGATTTACAGTTGAAGCCCTGGCAAGAAGCGGCGTCGGCACACTGGATCTGATTGATGATGACAGGGTGTGCCTGACGAATATCAATCGTCAGATTATTGCAACAAGAAAAACAATCGGACAGTACAAAGTGGATGCAGCCAAAGAAAGAATTCTGGATATTAATCCGGATGCAGTGGTCAATACCTATAAGACATTTTTTATGCCGGATACGGCAGATGCTTTTGATTTTTCTGTCTATGATTATGTTGTGGATGCCATCGATACCGTCACGGGCAAGATTATGCTTGTGGAGGCTGCGCAGAAGGCCGGTACACCGATCATCAGTTCAATGGGAGCTGGCAATAAACTGGATCCGACAGCTTTTGAAGTGGCGGATATTTATAAGACATCGGTATGCCCTCTGGCAAAGGTTATGCGCCGGGAGCTGAAGAAAAGGGGCATCCGCAAGCTGAAAGTTGTTTATTCGAAAGAAAAGGCATTAACACCGATTGATGATACGGCCAACAGCTGCAGATCACATTGTATCTGTCCGCCGGGAAGTGCAAGAACCTGTACACAGAGACGTCAGATTCCGGGAAGTACAGCCTTTGTCCCGTCTGTGGTGGGCCTGATCATTGCCGGAGAGGTTATTAAGGATTTGACGGTACATTAAGACGGCTGTATCGCATATTACTTTTTTTCTCTAAATTATGGCATATAAGGTATAAATGTGGTATACTCAATATACCTTTTGGGTTATCCCGGCGGGAAGAAACGCCCGGATTGAATAATAGAGGAAAGGATAAGTTTATGCTGAATGAAGAGAAAATCCGCTGGATGACCAGAGCTTCTATTTATGAGAAGCGTCAGGGACATACGGATCTTGAACGAAATGAATATTTTCTTGGTGATTATGTCAGACTCCATCTGATGAAGAACATGATTGGTGTGACGGTTGCCTATATTCTGATGGTAGGACTCTATGCGGTTTGCAAGATTGAGGATATATTCGCATTAGCAGCGAATATGCAGTTGATGGTGTTCCTGAAGGAAGTACTGCTTGTTTACCTGATTCTTGCGCTTATTTATACGGGTATTGGTATTATTTATTATGCATGGCAGTATCAGTCAAGCCATAAACAGTTAAAGAAGTATTATCGCATACTGCGCCATATTGACCAGTGCGGTGAGAAGAACAGCCGATCACAGGAGGATAAGAGATGACGGAGATTTTTGTGATGAGGGACAGAATCAATCGCTTTGTGAAAGAATACGAGACATGGTTCCTGATCATTGCCAAGTTTATAGGAATGATGTTTGTTTTCAGTTGTGTCAATTCACAGCTTGGATATTTTGAAGTTTTGAACAATCCGATGGTCAATATATTGCTGGCATTGATCTGCTCGATTATTCCGGGCAGTTTTTCGGTATTTATCGTGGCAGCAGTTATTGCAGCACATATGGTGAAGCTGTCCGTTTTGCTTGCTGTTCTGACAGTTGTGGTTATGCTCATCGTGTATCTGATGTTTTTGAAGTTTGCACCGGGACAGAGTGTTGTGTTGCTGGCGGTGCCGGTACTGATGCAGTACAATCTTCATTATATGATCCCGATCCTGGCAGGTATGTATTTTTCACCTTATGCGGTTGTTCCGGCAGTGATCGGTCTGTTTATGGTGAAGTTTCTGGGATATGCATGTGCGGCTGTATCCATGACAGGTACAGGCATGTCCATCAACCTTGAAGGTGCGACAGAAGCCATCAGCACGATTTTCGGTCAGTTAGCCGATGACAAGTCTATCTGGTCTTATGCCATTGCGGCAGCAGTGACGATGACGGTTGTTTATCTGATCAGTCAGTTATCCTTTGATTATGCCTGGTATGCAGCGATTGTGGCCGGTGCAGCAGCAGAGATCATTGTTACGTTTTTCTGTGCAGCGGCATTTGGAACAGAGCTGAATATAATCATGACGAACGTGGGTATCATCATTGGTACTTTACTGGCAGTATTTTTGCAGTTTATGAAATGTGCTGTAGATTATTCCAGAAAAGAATATATACAATTTGAAGATGACGATTATTATTATTATGTAAAGGCTGTTCCGAAGATTTTCATATCGGAACCGGAGAAGAATGTTGTGAAGATGAATTCCAGGAAGAAGGCGTTTGCATCCAAAGAGGTGCAGGCATCGAAGGATCATGAGGAATAGTTAACGGGAATCAGTGAAAGACAGGGGGGATATGAAATGAATAACTGGATGAAATCATTGACGAATATTGGATTGCCGCAGTCGTTTCATATTACCTATATTGTTGAAATTCTTATCCTCACAGTTATTATTTATGAACTGCTGATATGGGTCAAGAACACCAGAGCCTGGACACTTCTGAAGGGCATTGTTGTCGTGACGGTTTTTGCTCTGGGTTCCTATTTCTTTCATCTGACAACACTGACATGGATCATGTCGAAGACCGCAGGTGTGCTTGTGACGGTTGTTGTGATTGTTTTTCAGCCTGAGCTCAGACGTGCATTGGAACAGCTGGGAAGGAAGAATATTATCTTCTCTATTTTCGGTCCGGCAACGGTGCGTGCAGAGGAGGACAGGAGAAGTCTGGACAAGATCAATTCCGAAATTGTACGTGCCGTATATGAGATGGGAAAGGTCAAAACCGGTGCGCTGATCGTTATGGAGAAGCAGGTGATTCTCAATGAATACGAGCGTACGGGTATTCCCATTGATGCACAGATATCCAGTCAGCTGCTGATGAATATTTTTGAACATAATACACCGCTCCATGATGGTGCGGTATTTATAAGGAACCAGCGAATTGTAGCGGCGACCTGTTATCTGCCGCTGAGTGACAATATGGAACTTAGTAAGGAGTTGGGAACAAGACATCGTGCCGGCGTTGGCATCAGTGAAGTCTCCGATAGTCTGACGATTATTGTTTCGGAAGAAACCGGTGCTGTTTCAATTGCGGAAGGCGGATTGCTGAAGCGGGATGTTGGACAGGATGAATTGAAGAAGAAACTTTCAGAGATTACACAGGGAATAGAAGAAGGCAAACGTAAAAAGCTGATGGGAAGGATTAAGAATGAGAGAAAGACTGACGCATAATTTTGGTTTGAAACTTCTGTCATTGGCTCTTGCAATTCTGGTATGGATTGTCGTTTTAAGCATTGAAGATCCGGTGTATACCCGTGAATTTTCAGATATCAGCGTGACAGAAGTGAATGGAGATCAGATTACTGAAGCAGGTAAGGCCTACAGCTATGTAGGCGGCAATACAGTCAGTGTCAAGGTCAAGGGAAAGACCTCGGTGGTCAATCGATTGTCGAAGGATGATCTTCTGGCAGTGGCAGATCTTTCCACACTGTCGATTACAGGTGCGGTCATGGTGGATGTCTCATGTCCGAAATATCCGAGTCTTGAGATCACACCAATTGGAAGCAGCACAGCACTCAAGGTTGAAATAGAAGATCTGGTTGAGAAGTCGTTAAATGTCAAAGTGAATACGAATGGCAAGGTTTCTGAGGGCTATTATATCGGTCAGGGTGTGGCAACACCGAATATGGTTACAGTATCCGGTCCTGAGTCGGTGGTCAATAAGATTAACGAGGCCAGTGTCAATGTCAGCATAGGCAGTGGTAATACAACGGATGTGACGACGAATACGACGCTGAAGCTGCTGGATCAGAGCGAGGGTGAGGTATCGAGTTCTACATTGAATATTTCACAGACTGATATCAGCGTCACTGTGCCAATCTATGAGACAAAGACGGTGCCGGTGGACTTTGGTGTAACGGGACAGGTGGCGCATGGATACAAGATGGTTTCGGCAGCCTATGAACCGAAAGAGGTGACTGTTGCCGGAAGAAAGGAAGATCTGGACAAGATCAGTCAGGTAACACTGAAGGATTATGATATTTCAGGCAAGAACAGCAAGGTGGAAGATTCCATATCGATTGTACAGAATCTTGCCGAGCAGCTTCCGGATGGTGTTGTATTTACGGATAAGGAAGCAACAGTTGCATTGGTTGTGGATATTCAGCAGATTACAGAGACATCCTTTGAACTGCCGCTGAGCAAGATATCGCTGAAGGGCAGTAATACAGCCTATACTTATCAAAAGAGCGGGCCAGGGTCTTCTGATAAGGCAGTAACATTGAAAGTTAAAGGAATATCCAGTGAGATTAACAGTCTGACAACAGATAATCTGACAGCGCTGATTGATGTGAGAAATTATGGTGAGGGAGAATATGACCTGCCGCTGACGGTTATCTTTGATGATAATTTGGAACTGGCCGCAGATGCATATGTACATGTGGTGATTTCTAAGACCAGTGATGAATAGAAAATAGGATATTGAGGGAGGCACTGAAGATGGTAAGTGTAGAACTGCAGCTTCAAAACCCGTCGGGACTTCATCTGAGACCTGCAGGTATTCTGTGTAAAGCCGCAACAAAATTTCAATCGCATATTACAATAACGACAGCAGACGGAACAGAGGCCAATGCCAAAAGCGTACTGAGTGTTCTGTCAGCTTGCGTCAAATCAGGGGATATGATAACGCTGTCCTGTGACGGTAACGATGAAAACGCAGCCCTGAAAGAACTGGAACTGGTTATCAGAGAACGACTCGAAGAACTATAAATCCGTAAGCGGAAAGCCCATACGCATCGGTGCGGAAAAAAATGATCGGGTCATCTATCATTTGAATAAAAATACATATTGTATTGAGCAAACAGTACTTGGATAGGAGAGGCCGAATAAAATGTTCAGTCACAGGTGCTTCAGCACTTATCGAAACGGAGCGGAGATTTAGTAGCGGAAGCGGCCAGTGATGAACATTTTGTTCGGCCTTTCCTTGTGAATATCCGGGCGGCACACCGCATTTTTATACACAGAATATTGACAGATGCACTTTTTTTTGCTAAAGTAATGTTTAGACGAAGTTCGTCTGGAAATAGATTGAAAAGGAATGAAAGACATGGGGTTAGTATTTTAAGTCCGACATTGTTTAAGTTAATTGTATATGGAGTGGTCCTTCGACTCCGTCGCTCATAGATCGTAAGATAACTAACGGAGATGTAGCAGAAAGGTCCGCAGATAGTTAAAGCTGATGGAATTCCTTGGCTTTATTTTCATGCGCAAATACAGTGATTAACGGAGGAATATAAAATGTTAAATTATAAGAGATATAAGAGAGTACCTGTAGTTCATTACCCGGAGAGACAGTGGCCGGACAAAGAGATCCAGAAGGCACCGATCTGGTGCAGTGTCGATCTGCGAGACGGCAATCAGGCGCTGATCGAGCCAATGGTTGTTGAAGAGAAGATTGAATTTTTCAATTTGCTTGTGAAACTGGGATTCAAGGAAATCGAAGTCGGTTTCCCGGCAGCTTCTCAGATTGAATATGATTTTCTGAGAACACTGGTTGAGAGAAATCTGATTCCTGATGATGTCAAGGTTCAGGTCCTGATCCAGTGCAGAGAGCATCTGATCAAGAGAACATTTGAGGCTATTCAGGGATGCAAGAATGTCATTATCCATATTTACAATTCCACATCCACCTTGCAGAGAGATGTGGTCTTTAATATGGATCGTGAAGAGATCAAGCAGATTGCAGTTGATGGTACGAAGATGGTGAAGAAGTATATGGAAGGCTTTGACGGCAATATCCAGCTTCAGTATTCGCCGGAGAGCTTTACAGGTACAGAGCTTGATTTTGCGCTGGATATCTGTGAGGCAGTCAAGGAAGTATGGCAGCCGACTGTGGAGAATCCGATCATCTTCAATCTGCCTGCAACGGTTGAGATGACAACACCGAATGTCTATGCAGACCAGATTGAATGGATGTCCAGACATTTTACAGAGCGTGACAAGATTGTGCTGAGTATTCATCCGCATAACGACAGAGGCTGCGGTGTGGCTGCTTCTGAACTGGCATTGCTGGCTGGTGCAGACAGAATTGAAGGTACATTATTTGGAAACGGTGAACGTACAGGTAATGTCGATATTCTGAACATTGCTTACAATATGTTTTCACAGGGTATTAATCCGGAACTGGATATTGAGAATGTCAATGAGATTATAGATGTATATGAGAGATGTACCAAGATGGATATTGATCCGCGTCATCCATATGCAGGCAAGCTGGTCTTCACAGCATTCTCAGGTTCTCATCAGGATGCCATCAACAAGGGACTTCATGCGATGGAACAGAGAAATTCCGAGTATTGGGAAGTTCCATATCTGCCGATCGACCCGGCAGATCTTGGAAGAGAGTACGAACCGATCGTTCGTATTAACAGTCAGTCCGGAAAGGGCGGCGTAGCCTTTGTTATGGATCATTACTATGGTTTCAAACTCCCGAAGGTGATGCACAAAGAGCTGGCTGATGAGATTCAGTTACTTTCTGAGCGTCAGGGTGAAGTATCACCGTCACAGATCATGGACAAGTTCAGAGAGATGTATATCAATGCAAAATATCCGTTGCATTTCAAGAAGATGCGCGCAGAAGATATTTCCGAGACAACAGAAGGCTACGATACAAAGGTTGTTCTGACTTATACATTCAAGGATGAGTTAAAGACCATCGAAGGCTTCGGCAATGGGCCAATTGATGCAGTTAAGCATGCACTGTGCAACCAGGGTGGTTTCAATACCAAACTGACAATGTACGAGGAGCATGCATTGACAACCGGTTCCGATTCTCAGGCTGCATCCTATATTGAACTGATGAATTCAGAAACAGGCGAGAAAGCTTTCGGTGTTGGTATCAGTTCCAACATCACACGTTCCTCTGTAAGAGCGATTTTCAGCGCGATGAACAGACTGTTCTTCAGAAAGAAATAAAGCATTGCAGTCATGAAGGCTGCCGTCATATAACAGGTGACGGCAGCCTTTTTATACGGTTATTTTGTAACAAAAAATTAAATTTTTGTTACAAAATAACTTTAAAAATGTTAAAGGGTGTGATAGAATAGTACCAGTTGGTGTGATACAAATTGAAATAAAACGATATGTATCGATGAAAATACATAACAGAGAAGGACGGAAAGGCAAGTGAGTATAAAACGTATGAAGAAGAAACTATTAGCAATGTTGATGATTATGTTGATGTGTATCCCATTATCAGGAACTGTCACTGCGAATGCAGCCAGTTCTGATTATCGGTCCTGGGCACAGTGGGATTCGGAATGGGGAAGCATTCATTTAGGCAAGAGCCAGTATACCATGAAGTCATCAGGATGTCTGGTTACAGCTATTGCAATGTTGATTTGTCATACAGGCAGTGCAGATGCATCCTCCTTTAATCCGGGAACATTGGTTACCTACTTGAATAACAACGGCGGTTTTACATCAGATGGTTCTTTGTATTGGGGTAAGGTATGCGGCGCAGCAGACAACTTTACGCTGTATAACAGCCGAGTGAGCCTGGCGAATATGACAAAGGCACAGAAGATCGCCAAGATGGCGGAGTATGTCAATAACGGCTACGGTGTTATTGTTTCTGTCAGAAACGGCGGACACTGGGTAGCTGTTGACAGAATTGAAGGCAGCACAGTCTATATGCTGGATCCGGGTGACCGTAATACAGATCTTTTTGCAACATACAGTGAATCCGGTGTGGATCGTCTGGCTATCTATAAAGGCAAGAATGCAGGCGGTACAGTTTCAGGGGATCCGGGCAATACAGACAATACAACGACGCCTGACAAAGTGATCGGAACAGGCACTGTGAATTGTTCCAGCTTATATGTCCGAAGCGGAGCTGGCACGAATAACAGCATTGTTACAGCCATCAGCAAGAATACCAGTGTAGATATCCTTGGCGAAGCTAATGACAGCAAGGGAAGGAAATGGTATCAAGTGAAGGTAGGCGGCAGAACAGGTTATGTCTGTGCCGATTACATTACAGTCAAGAATTCCGGTTCTAATAACAATAATAATACAGAAACTGCATCAGGCAGCGGCGTTGTGAACTGTTCAGCACTGAATGTTCGAAGCAGCGCGGGTACAGGAAGCCGTGTGGTGACAACCATATCCAGAAACCAGGCGGTTACAATTACCGGAACAGCTAAAGACAGCAGCGGCAGTAAGTGGTATGCGGTGTCATTCACGAAGAGCGGTAAGAGCTATAAGGGTTATGTTTTTGCACAGTATATTACATTAAAGAGTGATAACAGCAGCAATGGCAATAATAACAATAATAGTAATTCTGATAACAGCACACCGGCAACATCTATCCCGGCAGTTGTTAACTGCGGTGCATTGAATATGCGTTCAGGTGCCGGCACGAATTATTCAGTCGTGACAACACTGACAAAGAATACAGCAGTAACGATTACCGGAGAAGCAAAGGACAGCAGCGGTACATTGTGGTATAAGATGACTGCAGGCAGTAAGACTGGCTATGTGCATTCTTCTTATCTGACGAAGAAGAACGCAGGTGGCAACAGCAGCAATAACAACAACTCAGATACTTCGACAGATGTATCCGGACAGACAATGAAGGTTGCGTATGATGTGGTCAATGTTCGAAGTGGAGCCGGTACATCTAAGGGCGTTGTGACGGTTGTCTACCAGAATGAGAAGGTAACTGTCGTAGGTCAGGATAAGGATAGCAGCGGCAATATCTGGTATAAGATTAAGACAGCATCCGGCAAGACCGGTTATATCCGCTCTGATCTTCTAAAGGCTGACAGCTCAAACAGCAGCGATACAAAGAGTGACAGCAATAATTCAAATTCAGGAACAGAATCAGATCTGAATGGACAGAAGATGCAGGTAAAATATGACGGTGTCAATATGCGAAGCGGAGCAGGTACATCCAAGGGTGTTATTGAAGTCATTTATCTTGAGGATACATTGACGGTTGTAGGTCAGGATAAGGACAGTAGCGGAAATGTCTGGTATAAGGTCAAGGCAAAGTCCGGCAATACCGGTTATATCCGTTCTGATATGCTGAAGCAGTCCTCCTCATCAGGCAGCACAGCATCATCCGATCAGACATCGGACAGTACACCGACAAGCGGTCGTGTTGTTGATGGATGGCTGAATGTTCGAAGCGGAGCAGGTACATCCAACAAAGTACTGGTTGTTATTTCCGAAGGAACCAAAGTGACGATCAGTGAATCTGTTAAGGACGGCAGCGGAAGTCTCTGGTATCATATTACAGTGAACTATGGCGGTGTGAATTATGACGGCTATGTTTCATCTCAGTATATCAGCAAGTAATCGGCTGATCTAACAACGAAATACATAATTTGGCAAAACCTGTGGTAAATCGTGTCTTTACCACAGGTTTTGATTGTTATTTTTGAAAAATCAGATTATAATGAAATATATTGTAGTCTAAGGAGAAAAGATTGTGGAAAATAGAGAACAATATAAACGCTTAATTATGTTTTTTGCTTCTGCACTGATTCTGCTTGTTCAAGTGGTGATATTCTACTATATTTGGCATCGCTACTATAACTACAGATCAGTTATCGGAGCATTATACTGGCGCCGAGGCAACTGGGCATTGATGGGAGTGTATGCTTTTATCAATTTCTTCTTTTCAAAAATTTTTGGTGCCTATAAGGTTGGTTATCTGAAAGTCTCAGATGTTATTGCGTCCCAGATCCTTGCCGTTTTATGCTGCAATGGCGTGACTTATATGCAGCTGGCGCTGATTGGCCGTTGGCGTTTTTCGGCTTATCTGGAACCTATCATGCAGATGACCCTTTATGATGTTGTCGCTGTTATTGCATGGGTGATCTTCATGCGATGGATTTATGCGAAGATTTATCCGCCGAGACAAATGCTGCTTGTTTATGGTGATATCAATCCAAAGGCCCTGATCCAGAAGATGACATCCAGAACGGACAAGTACAGTATTGTTGATATGATCAATATTTCAGAGGGTTATGATGCAGTCATAGAACGGATCAGCCATTATGAAGCAATTGTGATCGGTGATATTCCGTCTGTTTATCGCAATAAATTTTTGAAATATTGTTATGCCAACTCTATTCGCTGTTACAGTATTCCGAAGATTTCGGATATTATGATCAAGAGTTCAACAACCATCAATCTCTTCGATACAGAATTGATGCTGTTCAGGAATCGCGGCTTGACAGCAGAGCAGAGACTGCTCAAGAGAGCATCAGATATTGTTTTTTCATGTATCATATTGGTTGTTTTTTCACCGATATTACTTCTGGTGGCTGTATTGATTAAGCTTTATGATGGCGGGCCGGTTTTTTACAAACAGGAAAGGTTGACATATAATCATAAGGTTTTTATGATCTACAAATTCAGAAGCATGCGTGTGGATTCTGAGAAAACCGGTGCACAGCTGGCGAAGAAGAATGACGACCGTATTACCCCTGTTGGGCATGTGATCCGGTCTCTGCATATCGATGAGCTGCCACAGCTCTTCAATATTCTAAAAGGGGATATGGCATTTGTCGGTCCGCGTCCGGAGCGCCCTGAGATTGCAGAACTGTATAAGAAGAGTATTCCGGAGTTTGATTTCCGTCTGAAGATGAAAGCAGGACTGACAGGTTATGCACAGGTTTTCGGTAAATACAGTACAACACCTTATGATAAGCTGAAACTGGATCTGACTTACATCGAGAACTATACCTTCGCACTGGATTTGATGATCATTATTCAGACAGTGAAGATTCTTTTCCAGAAAGAGAACTCAGAGGGGCTTGATACCGGTCAGAAGACAGCATTGCGTACGGAGGACAAGAAGAATTGAAGCATGTAGAGGTATCTGTTATTATTCCTGTGCATAATGGTGCGGATTATATTGCACAGGCGATTGATTCAGCTTTAATACAGGATGTACCGTTGGAGATTATCATTGTCGATGATGGTTCAACAGATTGTCTGGCAGAGGCTTTGTCGCCATATATGGAGCGGTCGGAGATAACGGTGCTGCATAACAGGCACAATATAGGCGTTGCAGAGAGCCGCAATCGGGGTGTAAGGCAGGCCAGAGGTGAATATATCGCTTTTTTGGATTGCGATGATTGGTGGGAGCCTGGAAAGCTGAAAATGCAGCTGACATTACTCAGAAAGACTGGTTATGTTTTGTGTGCATCAGGAAGACGGCTGGTCACACCGGATGGAAGACCGACGGAGAGAATCATCGGTGTGAAAGAAAAGCTTACATATAGGGATCTGCTGTTCCAGAATCCTGTCAATTGTTCCTCTGTTGTGATCAAGCGTGATGCAGCCACTGCATTTCCGATGGTACATGATGAATGCCATGAAGATTATATTATGTGGCTTCAGATTTTGAGACATTATCATACGGCTTGTGCCGTGAATCAGCCTTTATTGAACTACCGGCTGAGCAAGACAGGCAAATCAGGCAATAAGCTTCATTCAGCGAAGATGACGTTTAAGGTATATCGGCACATGGGTTTCAGTATGCCAAAAGCATTGTTTTGCTTCGCGGGATATATGTTCAACGGTATCAAAAAATATTACTTTCATTAAAAAATTATTTTTTTTCGGTTTTTCTGTCACAATTCGTTGAAAAAGAAGGTTTATATATTATAAGAGTTTGAGGAGAGCTTGTGGGAGGCGGTAGTATGGCAATGAATTTGACGGATTAGGGATCGAATATGCATTCAGAGGAGCAGCAAAACCCTGAACAGGTGGCAAAATTCAACATAACCTTCAGGCTGTATGCATCAACGATGAAGCGGAAGGCCTATGCTATTTTGAGAGATGAAGGATGGGCAGAAGATGCTGTTCAGTGGACATTTATGAAGCTGCTGCAACATTTGAACCAGATTGGTGATCCGTACAGTATTAAAGCGAGATGTTATATTAATACAATTCTCGTCAATAACTGCTTCACTCTGCTCAAGAAGAATAACCGATATTATTTCATGGAAGATTATACCTATCAGAATGATTACAGACACAGCATGATCAGGGCGGATGAGTCATTAGACAATCTCATTTACCGGGAATTGCTGGCGGATGTACAGCAGATTCCGGAGATGTATTCGAATTTGATCATACTGAACGGGCTTTATGGGTATTCACCGCAGCAGATCAGTGAATTGCTGGATCTGAAGCCGGCAACGGTCAGAAAGCGAATGCAGCGAGGCAGGGAAATGCTCCAGAGAAAGATAGAGGAAAAGCAAAAGAAGAATAAGAAATGAAGAATAAGAAATGAAGAAAAGGCGTTTCCGCGAAGGAAGCGCCTTTTGGGTTTAATAACCGGTTTCGTTATAAAGTTCATAGCTGATATCAGAAACAGTAGAAGAAGGGGTATAATCCTCATTGTCAAAGAGGTATTCGTGTAGCTCTGTGACGTTCTGTTCAAGACTGTCTGCAAAGACATAACTCAATCCGTCTGAAGGGAGAGAGCCTGTTTCTTTCTCAAATGGCCAACCGGTCTGATCGGCAATGTTGTAGTTGAAGATATCCTTGGCGAGGGAAATCAGGTCGGTGCTCGTCATGTTGGTATATACTTCAGGGAGAATCGTATCGATAATATTCAGCAATGTTCCGATATTCGCTGATTTGGCTTCTTCAAAAACCTTGGATAAAACGATTCGCTGGCGTTCAGCACGCTTGAAGTCGCTGTCAATCTTTCGGATTCGGGCATAGGCGGTGGCCTGTGTACCGTTGACGTGCTGGTAGCCCGGACCGGATATGTATTCGGAATCAGAACCGGTGACGCTGTTCTGTTCATCAATCAGAGGATTGATCAGACTGTATTCGGCATCTGAGATATCCAGATCGATACCGCCCACAGCGTCGATGATCTTGGCCAGGACACCGAAATCAACAGTTGCAAATTCTGTGATATCCAGATCAAGGTTGGTATTCAGCATACTCATGGACAGCTCAGCACCGCCGTAGGCATAGGCATGAGTGGCTTTTGAAAAACCATATCCGGGTACTTTCAGGCATGTATCACGATAAATGCTGGTAATCTTGACATCCTTCGTCTCCTGGTTGATGCTGATAACCATAATACTGTCAGAACGTGCGCCTGTCTGAAGAGAGCCGTCACGGGAGTCGACACCGAAAAGTGCAATATTGCGGTAGCCCTTCAATGCTTTTTGTGTTGTGGCATCCACATCATTGTTGATAACGATGTTCGCTTTGTCTACATCACTTGCAGAGGCTGTCTGGATAAGAGAAAGCTTGGCATAGACAAATACAACAGGGATCAGGATAAGAATAAGAACCAATTCAATGCCGAAGATAATTCCCCAGCGCTTTGTCTTGGATGATCTCTTCTTCTTTCTTCTTTTACTCATTGTAGAAATCCTCACTTTGTAGTACGAGATGCCTGCGTGGACAGAAATCTCTATTGGTTATATGAAAATGAAATGCATATTAAAAAGCATAAACAACTTTTATAATACCTTAAAAACGTTGAGATGACAAGCTTTTTCTCAAATATCGGCAAATGTTGTCATTGATCGGATAACATAAAGTTTTCATTTTTGGTTCACAATCTTAACACAATTAGGTGGTAGTATAATGGCATAAAAGAAATAAAGACGAAAGGGGTTGTCTATTATGGCATTTGATGAACAAGATAGATTCGATCATACAGAAACTGATAATCATGTTAATGAGCAGAACCAGACCGCAGGCACCGCTCAGAACGAAGGAACGGAAGGATCCGGATTGTACAGAATGACAAGAGAGGATTTGAAGAATTCTACATTATATACAGATACAGACAGAAGAAGTGAATATACATCCGGTACCGCATATGAGAACAGAACGAATACAGCGCACACAGGCAGTTCTTATGCGGCCGGCAATGATTACAGCTATTATCATCCGACACAGAATAGCGGCGGCAATGGCGGAAACGGCGGAAACGGCGGCAGCGGCGGCAGCGGCAATTTCCATTCAGGTCCTGAGAAACATCATTCCCGGAAGAAGGGCGGTTTTGGCAAGACGGTGGTTAAGGCAGCATGTCTCGGCGTTGTCTTCGGACTGGCAGCTTCAGCTGTGATGTTTGGTGTGAATAAAGCAACAGGTGTATCTGCATCAGCCAGCGGCAGCGGTTCACCTTCTTACAATGTTCAGATTGTGAAGACATCGGCAGAAGGTGTGACAACAACGGATTCCAATGATGTGTCTGATATTGTAGCCAATGTTATGCCGGGAATAGTAGCTGTGAATACAACCGTTGAATCAACTTCCACAGACTGGTTTGGCAGACAGTACACACAGGAATCCAAAGGCGCCGGTTCAGGTATGATCATCAGCGAAGAGAACAATACATTATATGTTATGACCAATTACCACGTTGTTGAAGGTGCCAAAGAGGTATCCGTTCAGTTTTCAGATGAAACCACAGCTACAGCAACGGTTAAGGGATACGATGAGGATAAGGATGTGGCAGTCCTGACGATTGATATGTCCCAGTTATCCGACGATACAAAGAAGGCTATCGCAGTTATGGTTATGGGCGATTCAGATCAGTTGAAAGCCGGTGAAAGTGCGATTGCCATTGGTAATGCTTTAGGTTACGGCCAGTCAGTGACAACAGGCGTTATCAGTGCTGTCAACAGAGAAGTGGCATTGACAGATAAGACAATGACATTGCTCCAGACAAGTGCAGCCATCAATCCAGGCAACAGCGGCGGCGCTTTGCTGAATGGCAAGGGCGAAGTGATCGGTATGAATACCGTGAAGTATTCAGATACATCTGTAGAAGGTATGGGATATGCAATTCCTATTAATACAGCACTGGAAACAGCCAAAGGCATCATCGATGGTACAATTGTTGCAAAGACAGATGAGACAACGGCATTCCTTGGTATTACAGGCGGTACACTTGATGAAGATACGGCATCTGCCTATAATGCACCAGCCGGTATCTATGTCAGCAACGTGGCATCCGGTTCCGCTGCACAGCGTGCAGGTCTGCAGGCAGGATGCATTATTACCGGATTCAATGGTGAAGATGTTTCCACAATGGAAGACCTTCAGAAACTGATCCAGAATTGTGCACCGGGCGACAGTGTCACCATTACAGCACAGTTCCCGGACAGCAACGGCAATTATACAGAACAGACATTGACAACCATCATGGGATCAAAGGCTGATGCCGGAGACAGCAGCCAGAGTACACAGCAGAATGGTCAGAATAACGGTCAGGGCAGCCGAAACAGTCAGGGCGGTCTGGGCCAGTCAAATGGTCAGTAAGATTGACTGAATTGCATAACCAAAGGGCGTATGGAAATTGTTAATTCATTTTTCATGCGCCCTTTTTTAAATCAAAATTAAGAAAATTGTAAATTGAATACAGACAGGGATTGGTCTATAATAGAGAGTAATACAGGAGGATGAGCAGAGTTAATGAGCGATTATAATAACGATGATATAAAGGACACTGAAGATGAACAGAAATACGAAGATGTCTGCTATATGTGCAGACGACCGGAGAGTAAGACAGGACGTATGCTTCATATTCCGGGTATGAACAATATGTGCATTTGCATTGACTGTATGGAGCGCAGCTTCAGGGTCATGGATGGCAGCAACTATGCAGATCTGATGCAGGGTATGAATATTCAGGATATTTTTCCGGGAGGTCTGAATATGGATGATATGATGAATATGCAGAATCAGATCCCGAAGAAGCAGAAGCTGAAGAAGAAGGCGAAGGATGGTGAAGAAGCCCATCCGGAATTTGATATAAAGAATATTCCTGCACCGCACATTCTGAAGGCAAAGCTGGATGAATTTGTTATCGGACAGGATCAGGCGAAGAAAGCGATCGCAGTTGCCGTTTATAATCACTACAAACGTGTGGCAACAAATACAATGGATGATATTGAGATTGAGAAGTCCAATATTCTGATGATCGGTCCGACAGGATGCGGCAAGACCTATCTGGTCAAGACGCTGGCGAGACTTCTGGATGTGCCTCTGGCAATCACAGACGCCACATCCCTGACAGAGGCCGGCTATATCGGTGATGATATCGAAAGTGTCGTATCGAAGCTTCTGGCGGCTGCTGACAATGATACAGAACGTGCAGAGCGAGGCATTATATTTATTGATGAGATTGACAAGATCGCCAAGAAGAAGAATACAACAGCCCGGGATGTCAGCGGTGAGTCTGTACAGCAGGGCCTTTTGAAACTTCTGGAAGGCAGTGAAGTAGAAGTACCGGTTGGGGCCACCAGCAAGAATGCCATGGTACCACTGGTAACAATTGATACAAGAAATATTTTATTTATTTGCGGCGGTGCATTCCCGGATCTTGAGAATATTGTCAAAGAACGTCTGACCAGACACAGTTCGATCGGTTTCAGTGCTGAGCTGAAGGATAAGTATGATCAGGATAAGAATATTGTCAGCAAGGTGACCATCGATGATCTGCGGGCATTTGGCATGATTCCGGAGTTTATCGGGCGACTGCCGATTACGGTGACACTGGAAGGCCTGAACCGTGATATGATGATCCGTATTTTGAAGGAACCAAAGAACGCTATTCTCAGACAGTACCAGAAGCTGCTGGCGCTGGATGAGGTGGATCTTCGATTTGATGATGAAGCCCTGGGTGTTATTGCGGATAAAGCAATTGTCAGAAAGACAGGTGCCAGAGCACTCCGCTCCATCATTGAGGAATTTATGCTGGATATTATGTATGAGATCCCGAAGGATGACAATATCGGCAGTGTGACGATTACCAAAGCCTATATTGAAGGCAAAGGCAGTCCGATGATCGCTATGCGCGGAACACCTGCATTGCCGGAGAGTCCGTCAGCGAACAATTAACAGTTTCTATCACCGTCGATACATTTCCAAAGTGCAGAAGCTGGTTATAATTTCCGGGTAAGCGTCATATAGTCTGTTGAATCTGCTGACAGGCGGGAATGAAATGGCAGAGAATTATGACGACATATCCTGTGAAGATGTGATTTACAGTGAGGATTACCGGGATTATATCAAAGAGTATTTTCAGGACTTTTCAAGTATTGCGGGCACGTATCATCCGGTCTGCATTGAGGCTATCGGCAGCCGGTATGCGGTGATGCATCTGGCAGGTGATACATCTATGCAGAACATACTTTCTGACTACAATATCAGCATGCTGCCGGCTTTATATGGTCTTCTGGGGACAGCCGGACTGGAAGAGAGCGGTATTTTATATTTTCACAGATCACCTTATCTGAATTTGAGAGGTTCAGGTGTGATGATCGGTGTCATTGATACCGGAATCGACTACAGGCATCAGGCATTTACCTATGAGGACCGTACAACGAAGATTTATTCCATATGGGATCAGACTATTCGTGACGGGGAGAGCCCCGAAGGCTTTATATATGGCACTGAATATACTTCAGAGCAGATCAACCGGGCATTGGCTGCAGAGAATAGTCTGGCTGTTGTGCCATCTCAAGATGAAAACGGGCATGGGACATTTATAGCCGGTGTTGCAGCAGGAAGAGTGATAGAATCAGAAGATTTTTCGGGGGCAGCACCGGATGCATCTCTGTGTATTGTCAAGCTGAAGCCATGCAAGCAGTATTTGAGGCAGTTTTATGGAACGGCGGCAGATGTCCCTGCATATCAGGAGAATGATATTATGGCAGGCATCAGCTACTGCATTCAAAAGGCACAGGAAGCCAGGATGCCTGTGATCATTTTGCTGGGAGTCGGGACGAACAGCGGCGGACATACGGGCCAGTCGTATCTGAGTCAGCTGATTGATGATATTTCCGGTTTCAGCGGTGTTTGTGTTGTAACAGCAGTGGGCGGAGAGGCAGATAAGAGACATCATTTTCTGGGCGTCCTGTCTGAGGATTCGGCTTATACAGAGGCTGAGATCAGAGTGGGGGCCGGGGAGAGGGCTTTTTCGCTGGAGCTGTGGTCGATACACCCGGATCTCTATACTATTGGGATTCAGTCACCCGCCGGTGAGAGAATTGAGAAGATCACACCAATTGCAGGAAGAAGCCAGACTATTCGTTTTATTCTGGACCAGACGGAAATTTTTGTTTATTATCAGATGGTTGAATCTCTTTCCGGACAGCAGGTTATTTTTCTGCGATTTGATGAGCCGACACAGGGAATCTGGTCACTGCGCATATATGGCAATCTGGCAGTGAACAGACGATTTCACATCTGGCTGCCTATGACACCATTTATTTCAGATCAGACATATTTTCTGAGACCAGATCCGGATGTGACACTTTCTGATGCAGCCTGTGCATCGGAGGGCATATCCGTGGCGGCTTATAATGATACGAATAACAGTTTGTACGCCGCATCGGGAAGAGGGTTTACAGCAGATTACGAAATAAAGCCGGATCTGGCAGCACCGGGAGTGCAGATATACGGACCGGTTCCGGGAAACAGATTCGGGACCAAGACAGGAACAAGCATGGCTGCGGCACAAACGGCCGGTGCGGCAGCTTTGCTGATGGAATGGGGACTTTTAAAGGGCAATGATCTTCAGCTGAACAGTCATAAGATCATTAAATATCTGACATTGGGTGCTGTCCGCAAAGAAGGTGTTGTCTATCCTGATCGGGCATGGGGCTATGGAAGATTGAATCTTCTGAAAACTTTCAATGAACTGGTGACAGGACGTACATAAAGGTATATAATAGTAATCGAGACAAAGAAATTTTTGACTATACACGACAATAGCCAGAAATAGTACATACAATTCATACAGGAGGGTAATATTATGGCATTTTTTGATGAGCTTAAGAAAAATTTATCAGGCGTAACAGACACAGTTGCAAAAACTTCTGAAAACGTGATGAAGAAATCCAGTACAGCGATTGAGATTCAGAAGGCAAAGCTGAAAAGAGTATCGTTGGAAGGCGATATGAAAGAATTATATGCATCTCTTGGCAAAGTGTATTTTGAGAAATACGCTGATGGCGATATGCCAAAGGAAATGGCAGAGTTATGCGAGAAGATTACATCTTGTCAGCATGCGATCAATGAAGCTGAGCAGAGAGCCGCTTTATTGAAGGGAGTTGTCATCTGTTCAAATTGTCAGGCAGAGGTGGATAAGGATGCGTCCTATTGTCCGAAATGCGGTGCAGAGATCATCCATGTTGTAGAAGAAGATGAGAATGTGGATGCAGCATCTTCTGAGGAAGTGGATGATGAAGTGCCAGATGGTGCAGATACAGAGGATTCAGAAGGCGAGGCTGAAGGAGTAGACGCTGAACCGGAAGAAAGTGCAGAGGCAAACGAGCAGGAAGATGAAGCTGCTAAAGAAACGGAAGAGGGAGAAGCTTCAGACGAATGCACAGACAACGAATAAATGAGATGAGAAACAGAAAAAGCTGCTGTCGAGCAGGCAGCAGCAAGAGGGAGAATAAAATGAAAAGCCTGAAGAAACTGGCGGGCATGATTGGGCTTGTTATTCTGTTATGTGGCATTATGACCGGATGTTCCGGAAAGAGACTGTATTCAGAAGAGGAATTAACACAGATCCATGATGTAGTTGGTGCTGTAGAACAGATAACAAAGGAATTCCAGTATGTGATCGGCGGCAGCATGCAGTCGCTTTTGGAGGATTCTTCGAGCAGGGCAAATTTGATGGATTATGTGTCCACAAGGAAATATGACCCGGACAAGAAAATCATTGCATTGACCTTTGATGATGGGCCGAGCACAGCGGATACGAATGGCACCAGTGATCTTCTGGATGTACTGGAACAGTATGACAGCCGTGCAACATTTTTTTGTGTCGGCAACAATATTAATGACAAATCAGGTCCGTTGCTGAAACGTATGGTGGAACTGGGATGTGAAGTAGGCAACCACAGCTATGACCATGCACAGCTGACGAAACTGGATGCCAAAGGTGTCCATGATGAGATTGATACGACCAACGAATTGATTAAGAAATATTCAGGCAGAGACTGCCGTATCATCCGACCGCCATATGGCGCGGCTGATAATGACATTGTACCGGCGAATGTATCACAGCCTTTTATTATGTGGGATGTAGATACGGAGGACTGGAAAAGTCTGAATGCGTCTAAGGTTATTGCCAGTGTTGAAAGGTACAGAAACCAGGATTGGGATGGTGCTGTTATACTGATGCATGATATCCATCCGACAACGGTTGAGGCCTGCAAGACACTGATCCCTGAACTGGTCAATGCAGGATACCAGTTAGTTACGGTATCGGAGTTGGCTTATCTCAAAGGTGTTAAACTGGAACCGGGCAAGAGTTATTGGGGCATTAGTGAGAAATCAACTGAAACAGACTATTAGCAGAAGATCGGAAGAGCACACGTCTGAACTCCAGTCACCTTGTAATCTCGTA